>Ga0056128_1001870_pt1 | contig 24360 bp, 15 predicted proteins | sample WorMetLIZISLAND2_FD_71113 | JGI IMG/M metagenome (GOLD analysis project Ga0056128, IMG submission 71113) | Marine gutless worms symbiont microbial communities from Max Planck institute for Marine Microbiology, Germany - Olavius geniculatus... ... | reverse complement strand
AGAGAAATGACGGCTAACCGACGGATCGTTGTGCAGGACGCTGACAAACTGCTGGTAGCTGATCTTTCCCGAGCGTCTCTTGTCGACAGCATCAAACACAGTGTTCAGCTCAGCTGGGTTTGTTGGGAACCCTGCATGCGACAACAATGCGAGATAATCATATATGCAGGGTGAGCCGAAAAAAACTGGCACAATTTTTATACGCCAAAAACTTTATAAATTATTAAACGATGTCCAAAATTTTTGTCACTGTCGGAATCAGGAGAAAAATTGCCGTAACACTATCATTAAAAATCCCACCACACTTTAAGTATGTAGCTACACTACCTAGTGAAATGTCAGTGTGTTAAAAGCAACAATTGAAAACAAGATGATATCTGTAACAACACATTGTAAGAAATTAATAACAAAAGACAAAACGTTTGTTGTCTCAGTTATTGTTCAAATTAACCGTCAGACCTAGCAGTTTTCACATCAAAATGTTCAATGTGTCCGCCTTGCTGCTGGACGACGCACTCAAGCTGGCGACGCCACTGGCCAATGGCGCAATCAACCAAACGCTGCAACAGTTTACCCCACTGCTCAGTGACGATCGCCCGCTACAGCTAGTTCATTATGGTGAATTGTCGACGTTGATAAACCACTTGTTGAATGGCCGCCCAAACAGCATAATGGACCAAATTTAAATCGTTCGTGACGGACGCACGCACGAACACGCCGAAAACGTAATGCCTCAGTCCACTACCTTGGCAGAGGCATAAAAATGAGAGCGGTAAGACAATGCGTACTAGTTGCCATGAGTCCATCAACGAACTGTTTCTTGGTGAGGACGTCATTGTGGCGACGAAACAAGTCGACCGAACAAAACTTGTTGTTACATGACCAGTCGGCGTACCTTCGTTTCCACGCGGCGAAGTTGAAGTTGCTCAGCGAAGCTTGCTGCATTAACAAACAGTCACATCATGCAAGCTACAGCTAACTATTAACAGTCACATCATGCAAGCTACAGCTAACTATTACTACTAGTTTTTAGCCGACCGTACTTAAGTAACGGTCGAGCTATTGGTACGAGTTGTCGTCCGTCTGTCTGTCTCTCCGCCCGTCCGTCCGTCCCCGAAATGACATACACTGTGTCGGGCGGGATGTTAAACCCTGCTCACTCACTCATGTCCGTCTGTCACGGATGTTATGTGGCTAAGCTTTAGGTCGTAGGGGAAAACTTTTTGCACGAATAATTAGCCATGTGTGCGAAACTCGGGCGTGCAAAATTTCAGCGATTTACTGCAAGGGGCACATTTACAAATCGAGAATTAAATAAACGGGAGTGGGGTAAAAAAATTCAATGGAAAGCCGGCCATATCTCGGAAACAGTGAAAGATAGGGCCAAGGTTACTATTAATCACTAATAGGAAGTGGCATACGTCCTCTCAGATTACATAAGAATCACTGACCTTGGATGACATTGAAGGGTCATAACGCACTACGGTATGGCAATCGTGCGGTACTGTGGTACCATCGGATAGGGCGCTGGCAACTTCCTATAGGCTGTCAATAGTAATCATGTCTCCATCTGCAGCGGTTTGGCAGCAATTTTCAATGGAAAGTTTCAAGTCGTAAGTGGCCATATCTCGGAAACGAGGTTGCTATTAATCACTAATAGGAAGTCGCATATTGGCTTTCAAATAATGCGAAAATCATTGACCTTGGATGACCTTGAAGGTCAGTATGCGCTATTGTGGCTAGACCGTGCGAGATAGGGCCAGGGTTACTATTAACGACTAACAAAATTTGGCATACGCTTCTTCACATCAAATGGAAATCATCAACCTTAAAGTCACTGACAACTAATACTATGGTCGGCTATCCTAGCGTCAGCTGAGCTTCTTGTTTTACTATACTGCTATACTACTGCTAACCTACTACTACTACTCCTTTGTTTTTCTATTCTGCAGGCTGAGCACAAAAAAGGCATCCATCAGCAGGTGTCTTTAAACGTAGCCTACAGGCTACAGCAGCAATCTACAAAGGTTCTCTCTTGGATGGGTGAGTGTCAGAAAAAAACTGTTGTAGTGTACACTGTACAGTTACCTAATGATCATTTTATTATCTCCGCCAAAGTAAACGTAGTAAACATTGGAGTAGATTAAGAGATTGGTCGTTCTGTCCGTCGTTCCGTGTGTGTGCGTGTATGTTCACGATGACTCATCATCATCTCCACATGTCATACACAACCGGCAGGAACGGTGGCGCCCTCCTGTGAAAACTTCGACATTTTACAGTAGTAATGTTTAAATCACTTCACTTGGCGGAGATATGCACTCTCACGAGCGCCTTCTAGTTAGTATTATTACAACTAAAACTACTGCTATTAACAACAGCGGTTTTGTGATTTACACATTCTAACCTACTACACACTTAATTCACTATTTATCTACAATGTATATTTTTTGTCAAACATGCACTTCATTACCGTACATAAAACATGATAAAACATACTCTTAACGGCTTAAATCCTATAGAGAACCGCTGAAAACAGTCAAACTGCTCAGCAATTTTATGCATTACAATGAAACATTTATCACACGTACAAGTAGCGACTGTCTGAGATGGGCTTCCCTGTCGTCGCTGAGTTCAGAAACACTGCAGCAAGTGCTATTAAGCTTCGATTTCATGTCGTCATCGACTTCAGAGGAATCTTGTAGGAGACCGACGATTCCACCCAGCTGTGAAAGATCATGTTCATCCACCTGCAGTGCATGCGCAGAAAACTAGAAATATTCGTCGGCCCGGTAAGTAAGTAAGTAAGTAAGTAAGTAGTCAAGTAATTTATATTGCGCATTAAATGTAACCACCTCGAACGCGCTCGATATGCTAGTAAAACGAGAAACATAACTGCTTTAGATGACGTCTGAAAGTAAGTAAACAATGTGAACACTGCACTTGAAAGCGTTTGGCTGAGCTCTCCAAGTAGATGGACTGGCATGTTTAAGAGCACGGCTTCCCTAGGTTGCCATCTTGATCCGTGGAACCAGGGGCGTCCATCCCCCTCAGCGCCAGGAGGCAACCTCCCCCAACTCTGACGCTGTTCCTTCTCCCCTTCTCCCATTATTTTTTTCGTCCTTTTTGTTCTCTCCCTTTTTGTTGCCCTTCCCCCTCCTTTTTTCTCAGTGGCGCAGACAGTGGCGTAGGCTTTGCGAAGCCTAAGACGGTGCCCGACCATCTCCTGATTGGAAACGCGCTCGTGGTCGACCTCCCATCACCTAGATCCATCAGATCTGCCGGGACACAGGAATATCAGTGACCGACGCTCTGCAGCTGGCAGAAGACCGCTCGTTTTGGCGACAAATCGCAACGGCGGAATGCTACGGCTGAACGCTCCGCATGATGATGATGATGATGATGTAGACAGAAACGTGTATTAGGGACCTTGTCTCTTTCCCTCTTTTTCTTTTTCCCCTTGTGTCCCTCTTGTTTTTCTTCTCTTCTCTCCTCCCTTGTTTTCTTCTCTTCCCCCTTCTTTTCCTTAAAAGTAAAACCCCTGAAATGCAGCTAGGGGGTCTGGGGAGCGCTGTGAGCTCCCCCAGTGGGGTCTGGGGCGGAGCCCCAGCCGAAATCGAATTTGGTGCATTTTAGCTTTAAAAGACGAGATCTGGTGGCAATAATTTCTATCATTTTCCAGAAAATAAACTGACCAATTTGGCAAATTTAGTGCAATTTAAACCATAAATGTAAAAAAACGTTTTTCACCTTTTTTATTTTTGCCACATTTTTACGTTTTTAACTTTTTATATTTTTTTTAAAACATTTATAAAAAATTTTACCAATCACTTCGAAAAGCACGTTTGAGACCACAGAAACGGACAGTGGTGATTTACTTAAATAGTCTAGGAATACTTGGTCTTATGACCTATGAACAGGGCCGGATTTAGGGGGCCCGGGAGGCCCCGGGACCCAGGCCTCCCACCAACAGGGGGTCTCCCACCAAACCCCTCAATTTTTAAAACCCCATAATTCGATAGCCAATCCTGGCTTGCATAACTTTTGCTACCAAATACGCCACTGGGCCCCAGGCCTCCCACCAGCTAAATCCGCCCCTGCCTATGGAAGTGAAAATGAATAAAGTTTTCTTTCTCTCGAGTTTCAGCTGTACTGCACCTACAACATTTGGCATTAAACAAAAGGTTCAATAAACTAGAGCTAGCGTTCTTATTCAACGTTTTAAAACAGTTTTTAAAATTTCTGGACCATTTTTTACGTTTTAAGGGCTTTAAAAATTTTTTGGAAACGTTTTTTTACATTTATCGTTTAAACGTATGCTTATGTCTTGTCTGGAGGATAGGGCCTAAATCTCTCCCCTTGTCTACGCCACTGCTCTTTTCCTTCCCTTTTCCTTCCTTTTCTTTCATTCTGTCCATTCCCCTTGAAAGTAGGGTCTCTTGAATCCAGGAGGTCTGAGGGAGCGCTGTAAGCTCCAACAGTGGGGTCTGGGCAGAGCCCCAGCCGAAATTGAATTTGGTGCATTTTAGTGTTAAATATGACATCTGGTGGAAACAATTTTACTTATTTTGCAAAGAATTAACTGACCACATTCAGTGCAGTTTAAGCAATAAAAACAAAAAAAGCAAGGTGGCACCACAAGTTTAAAAATGGGGGCTACAAGTAATCTGCAAGCAAAGCGAGCAGAAAAAAATTGGAACATTGCAGAATTGTCACATTTTGTTTTATGCGTATTTCAGTATTTTGTGCAATTTGCCATTGAAAAAATCTCCCCCCCCAGTTTTCAATTTTTTTACTCCCCCCACAATTTTTTCCAGGAGGCATTTGCCTCCACCGGTCAATGAAGTGGACGCCCGTGCGTGGAACCTGCAGCTGACCACGGCTTGCAGATTGCAGATGCCCGCGATCGTCAAGGCGGGCGACTGGCTGCATGGCAGAGATGGATCAGGTATCCAGGAGCCATACTGTGACGACACTTGTACACCTGAATACACAGCCGGAAACTAATCCGGTCGTGACGTCAAAGCAGTGTAGAACATGTGCCGACATGCAAACACAGATGTCCTCCTGACTTTTAAGACCTTTCAAGCTAATACTTGCCACACTAGTTACTCGTGCCCCGGAAAACGTTCGCACCAATTTTGTTTATTTCTAGACATTTTGTTTTGTAGTTAAAAGCCCATATGTGATAGACGGACAAACAGACAGACAGACGAATGGGTAAGGCCCGTAATGTGGCCTATAAGAATAGAAAGTGGACAGGAGTGAAGTAAAAAAAATTATTTCGCAAGAAACAGTGACATATTTTGATTTTTCAAAGGTAAAACCCAGGCCCGTCGAGAGGCACAGCGGGGCCCTGGGAGACATTGTCGCGGGCCCTCTCTGGGGAGAAAGTTTTTGAATCAAACGTCGCGGGGCCCGAGGTAGCTTACCCCCCTACCCCACACTCTCGACAGGCCTGGTGAAACCTACTGTAAACTAAGCCTTAAACATAATTTCTACGAGACACTGTTGGCAAATTTAAGATACTTATGGCCAATTCACACTTATGACAACTTATGACTCAACTGTTGTGTCGCGTCGGTGTCGTAGGTGTAAACTGGCCATTAAGCAAAAGGGTTTTGGCTCTGCACATAGAGGAGTGAGTGAGTGAATAAAATTTAACGTCCTGCCCAACACATTGTTGGTCATTTCAGGAACGGCTTTTCCAGGCATTGTACATACACATAGTAACAGAACAGTAAGTTTAACATTAACACAAAAATCTAATACAAAACAAAAAACAGAAAAAATGACCTAAACCTAAAATTGTAACAACATTTTATTTTGGATTTGCATATGTAACAGTAATGGCAGTTCTAATAATCTTTCCTGTTATCCTGCAGACAGACATTGGTCTCAGAATGCTGCCTATTGGAGGCCAGGGGGACTCAGAACACCAATCAATCAAAGAAACAAACAAAAATGTTTAAACTGGCAAAAATACTACAGCCAAGTAACTAAATAGCTACTATATAACTATTGCTAGATCAAATGGTTAGCTAATTAGGTTAGTTAGCAAAGACCACGAAGGTCACTGTGCTGACATACGCAGTGTTGCTGAACAAGTGTACAAATGTTCTCGTAGTCGACGAGTGGCGGCAGACTGCAGGAAAGAATCGCTTCAGCGCACTGCAAACTCTGACAGACATTGAACGCGACCGCTGGTACCTGCCTCAGTGCCAGCAGCGCGTCTCGCACTTCGTTCTGCCTACAAACGTGCAAAAAATCACACACGTGCTGTAACAATACAATACAATTATATTCTTTATTGCAATCATAGACAGATTGCTACGAAGGTCACAAGATTAGCAAAAATCGTCATCTTCTTTTATGCAAAACAGACTCCCAGAGATTCTATTGACAAAAACAAAAAGAAGCCCAGCTGTCGCTAGGATAGCCGACCGTACTGGTTGTCAGTGACCTTCAAGGTCATCCAAGGTCGATAATTTGCAGGTAATTTGAAAGCCAATATGTGATTTCCTATTAGTGATCAACAGCAACTTAGGCCCTATCTTGCACCATTTAGCCACAGTACACCCGTGACAGACAAACAGATGGACGGACAAACGGACGACAATCATGAGCACAGTTCGAGCGTTACTAAAGTACGGTCGGCTAAAAATAAAAAATGCAAATGTCAGCGTAAGATGAAATGCTGAAACAACCAATCCGAATTGGAAATGGTAACTGAAACAGGCAAAATCTTTCGAAACTGAAAATAAAACATGACTTAATTTATACAGCTAAAACAAAAACTGAAAATAAGCAATAATAAAAGTTGCAACCTGCATTTCACACAGTGGTCAGAAACGACAGAGGTATGTTTACAAATGCTGAAAGGCATTGTGCCGTCTGCATTCTGTGGTGGCTTAGTAGTGCAACGATTAGGACGCTGGACTTGTGATCGCAAGGTCGTGTGTTCAACTCCCAGTCAGGTCACTATCACTTTCACCTGTCGGGTGGCAGGTAACACTACTGTGTGATCCCATATGGCCAGAAACGTTGAGAGCCACACGGGGAGCCGAGGAACCATTCTCGTGGAACCCCAGTGGAAAAAAAATTGATTTTTTAAAAGTGGTGCATTTTGAGCGACGGCGGGCTCCTCAAACGTTGCGGGGTCCTGGTAACTTAGCTCCCCCTAACCCGCCCTCTCAACGGGCCTGCATATGGCAGGTGACGCTCCGTAGCTCTAAGATGGGTTTCCTGTGAATAGCTATGCCATTTAACCATAACTATAACTAGCTGGCGATGATGTCAAACATACTTTTCGGTGAGCACGGACTTGAAGGTGAGCCAGTGCTGCTTGAGTTCGTCGAGCATGTCAGCCAGGGTGGTCCGCTCTGGGTCCGAGGCCACACACAGACTCTGTAGTTCTCGGCCCACACGCAGTGTGCAGTAATACGACGGATACTTGCCAGCCAACGTCCGCTCCAGCTCCTGCGATTCAGTGGCATCTGGTAAGCGCAGCTTGCGCCCAGTGAAAAATTGAAGGGGAGATATGTTAAGATTGTAGATTAAAACTTTCCACCCTATTTTTCACTTTCCCCCTATTTTTCAATCTACATCTCCTTAACAACCTCCTATTTTTATTGGACAATCTACACAATTATCAAAACTTCTTCCCTATAGGGAAAAAAGCCCAAAATAAAGAGGAAAACTTGAGTCAAAAATTAGGAGAAACCTGAGCTTAAAACTGGAGAAAATTGCACCCGATTTCGATTCCAGATTTAGGGGGTTGAAGCCACTGCTGCGATCAGTAACCGCGCCGTTTCAATTTCCTGACCTCCCACGTGGCCGCGGTCTCACGTTGCTGTTTTTCACGTAGCACAAATTAGACTTTAAGGTTAAGGTCAATAAGTCAGGGTGAGGGCCAGTTTAAAGGCATAACTGAACTAAAGCTTACTGAATTGAACTGACACGGTTTAGTTTTTAACGAAATGACCAATGGGCAAGCAGGGCGAGCCCAAGCCCGTTGGTCATAGGTTGACAAGTACGCGAGCGTATAAGTCACGTAGGCCATCGACGCCGTTAGAAGGTTCCTACTGTAATGCATTACTGCTTGCCCATTGGTCAGTTCGTCAAAAACTAAACCATGTCAGTTCAGTTCAGTTATGTCACTCTGTACGCGTTTTTAGTTAAAAAAATGGCCACATTGTAAACGGCCACGTAAACCGTCACCTTTCAATTCAATTTAGTTTTAACCATCATTTCCTAGTTTCACCGACAATTTCTCCTATCCGGCTGAAATCCGATTAATAGTAAACCAAATTTTCAATTACACAATTGCTATTTTCAGTCATCAAAAGCAAACTATATGCTTCTCATTCGATTATGTTAAAATCTCAAAGCGGTAGCTGATGAAATAATGGCTGCCAATTTATACTAACAGTTTTAATAGAAAAAATGATAAAAATCCATGCCCATGAAAAGCAAATATCAGGCACACCTCAGCACGCAGAAACAGGCCCACAGGTCGAGAGCCACAACGGGGCCCGGAGAAACATTCTTGTGAGGCCCCAAACATTTTTGCAAAGCCCCTCTATGGAAAAAATTAAATTTTTCTTTTCATAATGGTGCATTCTGATGTATTTTTTGTATTTCTGGGGGACGGCGCCCCTCCAAACGTCGCGGGGCCCGGGGTAGCTTACCCCCCAACCCCACCATCTCGACGGGCCTGCACAGAAACAAATGATTTATGAATTGAACTGATATCCGAATCAGAAATGTGAATAAAAAGCGACACAGCTCACCAGGAGTTTCATAGCGAACTGTTCAAGATCATCAGCAGAGCAGAAATTATTGTCAAGCGGCTGCTGCAGCAGCTGCATAGAACTCTGGAGCCAATCGCACAGTGACGACGATGAGACGAAGAACTGTGACCACACGCAATGACAATAAATTAATAACAATGCTGCTAACATCTGCACTGAAACAGCAGCATACAATAGTGGCGTAACTTCAAATTTTGCCATCCCCCTACAAGAAAATCGTTCAGGCCCCCCTGTCCTTTCTTCTCTCCTCTCTTCACGCTCCCTTCCCTCCTGCTTTTCACCCCTTGTCCAATCCCCTTTCCTTCTGTCCATTTCTTTCCCCTGCGTTCCTATTTCGCACAAGTAGGCCCCCTCAATGCAACTGGGAGATCTGGGGGAGCGTTGTGAGCTGCCCCAGTGGGATTCGGGTTGAGAACGCATTTCAGAGCATTTTGGCGCCTTAGAAAACGCATCTGGTGACATCAAATTTTGCACTTTTGCTCTACGAAAAAAAATAAGCATCATAACTTTGGGCCCCTTAGACCCGCGGCCCCATCCCACATTGCGGGGTTTGCGGGGTCAGCAGTTACGTCACTGGCAAGTATACGACGCTGTATGCATAGCGTAAAGACCTTATGATTGCAGAAAGTAGGCCGAAGTATCGATTTTCATACTAAGCCACCTCATAATAACTATAATTAAATAAACTTTTAAAAATAGCAAACCAAGTAACTTTTAATTGCAGCTTGTATGACGGCAACGCTTGCTTGTGAACAAGTAACTGATAAAATCGACGCTAATTCGTGACTAAGAAGGCACACACAGAAGAAGAAAAAGAAGAAGATTTTTGCCATGCAAAGAAAACAATAATCACACCTCACACGATAGTGTGAGTGTTGTAAGGACGACCTTCAAAGTCGATGGGAAAAGGCAAAATTTGACCCTCAGAAAACCAAAAACCCGTGAACCGATCGTCACCAAATTCGAATCTCGAATTCTCGTGGACCCCTACCACCAAAAAAAATTTGGGCTCAATCCGCCGAGGGGTTTTTGCTCCACATATAGATAAAATATACACTCCTCCTGTTCGAAATTTACTACACTTTTTAGTTCTTCAACTCGCCTACAGGCGAGTCCGTTAGACCGATTGTTACGCTTAATACGTCAAATGACGCAGTTCTGCACAAGAAAATGCTTTTTTAATGTTACAAAATAAAAATTTAATTTTTGACTTATTTATTCGAAAAATTCAAAAAAATTACAACGGCGCCTATGCGGAAAATTTAAAAATTCTTTAAACAGCCATAACTTCCGTTGGCTATAACTCGGCTTGCGTATGAGATTTTTGCACCTATCGGGGGGTTTTCGAGGATGGGCCATTGAATGCCGCCAATCGCATTTTTCCCCGACCGATCCCCGTTGCCATGGCAACGAAATTTTGGACAAAATTGGCTATAACTTGGCTTGGGTAAAAAATTTTTGCGAGATTTTTGCGCCTATACGGGGGTTTATGGAGATGGGCCATCAAATACTGTCAATCGCAATTTCCCCCGACCGACCCCGGTTGCCATAACGAAATTCGGGACAAAATTGGCTATAACTCGGCTTGTGTAAGAGATATCTGCGAGATTTTTTTTGCATCTGTGGGGGAGTTTTCGGAAATGGGCCATCAAATACTGCTAACTGAATTTTACCCTTGTTGCCATAGCAACAAAATTTAAGACAAAATGGGCTATACCTCGGCTTGTACAACAAATATCACCAAGATTCTTGCATCTGACGGAGGTGCGAGTTGAGGGTTTGGCAATCAGATGACGTCAGTCGAAGTCTATCACAGCCAACCTTGATTTTCAGATATAACGAGCAGCAGCGTAGTAGGAACAGCAGCAGCAGTAGTAGACACAGCCAACGTTCTGTACCCGACCGGAGGTATACTGCTCTGCCTTAAAAAGGTAAAAGGTAAAGATACGGATCCTGCTATGGCGCTTTTTACATGCGTCAGGCTCATTCCCCGACTTTTGGCAATAAAACAGCAAATATATATGTAAAAAACTTACCAGTTTAAAACTATGTGTAAGAACGATGTGATGATATCAGTCCTCTAAAACAGCAAAAATCATTTGGGTAACTTTAGATGGGGCCATGCATATGGCGTCCTTACAAGCTGACTTTAGTTGGTAATCACTAACATAGTCTAAAGCCTTCTTCATCGTCCTTACACATAGTTGTAAACTGGTAAGTTTTTTTACATATATAAGCGTTAACGTTCGTTCAGAACAGCAAATAACCTGTTTGCTTTTGCGATAAGCCTGCTGCAGGTGACGTCCCCTCTCGTGAGTACGAACAGTAAGTCGTTTCCAGCACCGTCTTGCGTCAAACAGTAGACCCTGAATAACTTGGACGTCGTTCTTGCGACCGAAATACTTGACGTAAGTGCCAGACACGTCAAGTGCTTTAGCCATTTCCTCGTGATTGTCCAAGTCTTCCTCCAAACTCTGTTCACAAAAACATGACGACAGTGCACAGCACCATATTAAACGACACAGCAGAAAGGCCTAAAAAAATTCCCATGCTTCTGGTTGCCGCCCGCCACTAGGAAAAACCTGCGTCCCTAGAATTTTTATTGTTTTTTTTTATTGTTTAAGTCCTCGTGAGTACTATTTATTTTGTCAGTTAGTTTTTTTATGAGTTGTTGGGTAATATTACATGACATGTCATGATATGTTAAATAATAAATAATTTTAAAAATTTACTGCCGCCCCCTCCCTAATTTTTTTGGCCGGCTGCAACTGGATGCACAAAAAATTTTTTAACGCCTAATCTAAACATCACTTTCATTATTTGTCAAACTGACCAACTTCTCTGCAGCAACTGTAGGTTAGACCAAACGTAAAACTGTTCTAAAATTAGATTCCATCAGTAGAATGTCCATGCCCTTTATTGGTTTAGCCGGTAAGATCGTTATACGAATGAACTTGCAACTGTGAAACTAGAGAATTAGAACTGAACATGCTACTCACTACATGCTATGCCCCATAATCAGCTAGACCGCTAAGACTTAAGAACACTGTCCAATCATGACTAAAATTGCAGATTTTGAGACCAATATCAAGAGTTAAACTCCACTGCTCACCCTCGAGACAAAAACTACATCTCAAGAGGACTACATCCGAATAACAGCTCTTAAATAATGACTGGTGTCAATCTTTCTTGCATCGCAAATAAAATACAATCTAGTATTGGTCGCAAAAAATGCAGTATCAATTACATAAAAGCAATTAAAATAATTAATCACCTAGTTGTGCTACGAAACACAAACCGGCAGTATTTGCTCAAGATAAAAAGCTAGCAGTCTGTAATAGATCAGCTGCTATTTGCCTACTTTGTGTCTGGCGATCTGCTGTTCGAGCTTGTCGACAATTTTGCTGGAATGACCGAAGTCTAAGAGAGCGGTCTCGGCGCTGCCAAGCCAGCGGACGTGCTTGCCGAACGTCGCGTGGAAACGCAGCACATTGCGCAGGTGCTCCTCAAACGTAGTCTAGAAACACACCATCCATTCGCTCAATGCGCAGTTGAATAAAAAATCACAGAAGGTAATGATAGTTATGAAAACTTTGCTGCCACGGTATACTACAACATATGCTGTTAGTACTTTTTTCTGTTTAGCAGCGTTTAACCTGGTCCCTGGCATTCAAGTCCTTAGTTAACACCACTGAGCTTACTGTTAGGAGAGTTGAGACACAGTCACCCACCCAAAAATCTCGCTAAAACCCACGCCAAACTTAATCCAATTTCAGTTTTTTGTTCCACTAATAAGTGAAATATTTTATTAATTCTGCCAAGATAAACGTAGTGAACATTCGAGAAGATTAGCGATTGGTCGTTCTGTCCGTCGTTCTGTGTGTGTGTGTGCACAATGACTCATCATCATCTCCACATGTTATACACAACCGGCAGGAACGGTGGCGCCCTCCTGTGAAAACTTCTACATTTTACAGTAGCCTAGTAATGTTTAAATCACTTCACTTGCCAGAGACATGCACTCTCACGAGCGCCTTCTAGTTATGGCTAAGTTTCTGAAACATTTGCACCTACAAATTCGTAAATATTAGTATATTTTAAGCCGTGGAAAGCAAGCAAACAGAAACTCATAGAAAATCAATCAACTAAAAACCCGCACAAATCCTACAAGAAGTCCAACTGACGCTAAGATAGCCGACCGTACTGGCTGTCAGTGACCTTCAAGGTCATCCAAGGTAAATGATTTTCATCTCATCTGAAAGACCGTATGCCACTTCCTATTATTGTTTAATAGCAATCTCAGCCGTATCTCTTATAGTTTCCGAGATACGGCCAGTTTTCCATCGAATTTCTTAACCCTCCTCAATTCAACCCCAATCTGAAAATGTTCGCCTTGCACTAAATGTCAAAAATTTTGCATGCCCCATGGCTAATTATATGTGTAAAAAGTTTTCCCTTACGATCTACTCGTCAGCCAGGGTACATCCGTTACGAACAGACAGACGATCGACAAAAACCATGCCAGTAGTTCGACCGTTACTTAAGTACGGTCGGCTTAAAACCCATCAAGTTTGGCATTTTTACCAAAAACAGTTTGACCTCAATAAAACCGAAATAACGCGAAATCCAGAAAACACAATAAAACCCATCTAGTTTGACTTTTTTAAACGTCTGGGTTTTTTTGCAACGCTGAATGTTGGGTATACCTGGAGAGTATTTGACTTGGAGACGGTGCTGCAGGTTTGTTGATGCAGCTGCTGCAGCTTGCCGGTGAGCATCTTCACTTCATCATTACGACATCTCAGCTTCATCTCCTCTCCGTTCAGCATCATTGCTTTCACCTCATCCAGCTTCGCTTGTAACACCGACTGACCCGCCTAGAACACTCAAGGACAAGATTGGCGGGTGTGCACAGTGCTCGTGTACAAGTGTCTTCATGGGTCTGCACCCTCATATCTCATCAACGAGCTCTGTCAGGTGGCAGACGTTGAGGTTCGTTGGCGACTACGTTCCAGCTGGTCTACATTACTGATCGTCAGCCGCACCCGACTGTCTACCGTCGGAGACCGAGCTCTTCCAGTCGCCGCTGCTCGTGTTTGGAACAGTCCGCCTTATCTTGTCAACTCCGCACCTTTCGTAGCTGTCTTTCAGTCCCAACTCAAAACCCATCTGTTTGACATTTCTTACCCTTCCCCCCTCTGACTGTACGGTGCTTGCGCAGTGATGCTTAGTTGCTTCTGGACACTACAATTGTTCTCGCTTAAACCCGTTTACACGATGAAACACTCATCAAGCAAACGTCAAGCAAACATCGAGCAATTAGAGCACACGTCGTGCACATGTATTTTGAATACGTTTGCTTGATATTCGCTTGATGTTTGCTTGGTCATGTAAACGGGGTATTACTTACATACTTACAGATCTTCACTGAAAAACCATCCAACACAAATCAATGCGCCCCATCCCCAGCCAGGCAGGCTGGTACTCGATTTGCCTATCCCTAAGGGATGGAAGGCTGACTTGATCATGATGGTTAATTATACCGAGACGGTTTACATGCCTGCACACAGTCACCTATCCAAGTAGTAACCGCTTGACCCGACCGCGAGTTGAACCCACGACTGCTTGATGACAAGTCTGACACTGCGTTGGCGTCACGTCCACACTGCCGGTGTCCCATTATAGGATCGCCCCCTAAAAAATCTCCCCGGCCGACAATTTACCAGCAAAAATCCGCCACGCCCGGCGGCCGCCCGGGCGGGACGGATTTTTACCAGTAAGCTGAGGAAAACTTTTCTGGAGGGGGGCAATCCTATAATGAGGAAACTTTTTTATGGGGCAGTCCATATTTTAATAAGAAGGAGACATATCAAATCCGTGATTATTTCTCCCGGAACGGATTTTTTATGGGGGAGACATTTTAATGTGACACCGGCGCGACTCAAATCGACAATCGAGTCGACTCGTCGGCATCATACATGTAAATTGGGCATTAAAGAATGATCGGAAAGGTACAAGAGCTTAACTGTTGGCATTGTTGCGGCAATATTTTTGAGCAAAATGACGTCCATCTTGTCAGCCAACGAACAGTAGCAAAGCACCGAACTGACAGCGAACATGTAGCAATTTAGCAAACAAAAAACGCCACAAAAAAACTTAGTAAAGCTGCGAAAAACAACAAACCATGAATTTGTCAAATTCTTTCTGAGTCGACTCGGGCAAGGCGCCGGGCAGCTTCACCATCTTTAGCTGCTTGCTGTAATCGGCCATCCAACGTCGCAACTCGTCTATGCCGTCCATAAAGTTTCTCACCTACAACATGACAGCATTTTTTCTTTTCACGTTCATCAAGATTTCTTCAAATGAAAATCCGAATAACAATGTATATCATATTTCACAACGAAACTTTTATGCTTCCCAAAAGCCAACTTATTAGTGTCTGTGCATTTTTATGTGTAATGCTGTTTCTTTATTTTATACACAATTATTCTTTTGCACTTTTCTGTCTACCTGTTCGTTTTTTGTCCTTTCCCCTTATTTTTGTATACTTACTTTGACTTATTTCATTTTACCTTTTTATTACTGACTGTTATAAATATTCACAAAGATTACTACTGCAGGTTTAGCACATTGATAATCATCTGTTGCTCATGCCGACGTAAGCTGAATTTCCTTCCATTTGGTTCTAAGAAAGATCACGCACGACATTACTCAACTTCGAGGATCTGCACATTATCAGAAAAGAAAGAAAAAGAACCAAACTGTCTCAGCCAATATCTGTCGAGGGCGAAGGCACAAAAACAGTGAATTTAACGCGACTGACTGACTGACTGACCTGTTGAAGCTTGTCGAGCAGTTCGTTGCGTCGTTGCTGGGCCAGGCAGCAGACCTGCTTGTAGCTCGCATTCAGGTCGCACAGTTTGCTGTTGATCGGAGATTTGGTCTGTCCACTGCGCTGCATCGTTGCGTCTACCTTCGCGTTCAGTTTCTCAATCACTGGCCGCTGATTGTCCAGACATTTCTCCAGCATCTAACACAAGAAGCCCAGCTGTCGCTAGGATAGCCGACCGTACTGGTTGTCAGTGGTGACCTTCAAAGTCATCCAAGGTCAATGATTTTGATGTCATTTGAAAGCCAGTATGCAACTTCCTATTGGCGATCAGATCAATAGCGACCTACCCTATCTCGCACCGTTTAGCCACAATACATCCGTTACAGACAGACAGACGGACGATTACTCATAACAATAGTTTCACGATTTCACGTTGCATGTGCTAAGCACCGACGGCTAACTGACGTTGAAACACACACACACGAGCGCGCGTCTAAACAGGTAGAACAGTTTGACTTCTTTTGAATAGATGCAACTGCGGATGCTGCTGCAAAAACGCTGGTTGGGTTGCAGTTACAATATTACTGTTTAATGTAAAAATTGCAGTGCGTGCTGTAGAAACTGACGCTTTGTCAATGCACAGTAGTAAGTAAGTAGGCCTACCTGTAGTTTGGCGATGAAGAGCTCAGAGTTGTTAGAATTATCGAGTACAGAGTCAGCGTGCAGCAGCTCAGCTTCTGTCTCGTGTAGTAGACCCAGAACGTCATCCAGAGCTTGGTCGAGTTCAGCCAACTCTACCGACGCATCCGCTAGCTGCCGCTGCACATACATTGTACTAATGTGAAAGTAAACAAAAAGCCCAGCTCTCGCTAAGAGAGACGACTGTACTGATTGTCAGTGACCTTCAAGGTCATTCAAAGTTGATGATTTTTGTTTCATCTGAAAGAGCATATGACACATTCATATTAACGATTAATAGTAACCTTGGCCGCATCTCTCACCGTTTCCAATATGGCCAGTTCCTTGTTGAAAAACGCACAATTTTCCTACCCTCGTCCATTCAACCCCAAATTTTAAAATGTTCTCCCTTGCACTAAATTGTTAAAATTCTGCCTGCTTAAGTTTAAGACACATGGCTTATTATTCGTGTAAAAAGTTTTCCTCTATGACCTAACGCTTAGCCATAATACATCCGTTACCGACAGACAGACGACGACAGACAGACAGACGACAACCATACCATAAGCTTGACCGTTACTTAAGTACGATCATCTAAAAAGTAAAGGTGAAGGTCCAGTACTTGCTATAGCGCTGCTTACACGAGTCAAACTCGCCATCAGAAACGCTTTACAAGCTCGGAAGTGGACAGCCGATTGGCATTAGCTAACGATACGCCACAGCGCACTATGCAGCCATCCAATGCCGACGTCAGAAAACAACTGGACCCGCGGTTTGCAGCTAGCAGACATACCACCGCCCCAATCAGCCACACTAGGTCTTTACTTCGTAGCCCGTAATGTGAGACATGTTTTATGTATCTGATAGCCAAACCAACATTTACTATTATCACTGTAATATTCTCACATTTATAAAAAAAATTAAAACTCTTATGCTAACACTGCTAATACTGTCTCCGCAATTGACAGTGAGTAACATAAACGTGCTAAATACGTTTTAAATAGGCTTACCTTTAGTTTACCCTTTGCTATTTTCACCTTTTCCGTTTATTCGCCTTTTTGCAGATGCTGGTGGCCTAAACTAAAACTGAAAAAATAAAAATTGTTATTTTAAAGCACACACACCTCACGTTCCGATGCCTTTTCAATCAGATCGTTCCATCGACGTGTGACGTCATTCAGAGTAGCCGTCATTTGCTCCGATCCGGACGGAGACTGTGACAAAATTCCCACAGAATACGACAACTTCTCAATATCCGAACAACGCGGGTACAACTGGCGAGTGAAGGCCTGCAAGACACGGCAGAAACAACATAAACCCTATATGAAATAAAACAACAGATTTATCTCAATTTTAAGTATAAGCTATATAAGTAAAATTATGGTGATAACTTTAATTTTGCACAGTTATTAGCCTAAAGTATAAAATATCTTATCATCTGCAGACAAATAAATGCACATAAAGCTACTGAAATTTACTCAGTACAAAATGTATCCATAGTATAGTAATTTTTAGTTTTCTTAAGCAATTAATATTGTGGAGTTGTTGCTGCTAATATTATTATTAATTATATTAGCAAGATCTTTAAAAAGACTTTTAATAGCCAGATATCTTTCGCCTTCGCCCAGTTAAAAAGTCAAAGTACAAAAGGAAATTATTCTTCGGTTATATTTTGCATTTTGTTAAGTGTTGGGTAATATGTAAATCGGTAAAGTGAAAGCAAAGCGTTGGCTGAACCTTGAGTTGTTCACTTTGAATGCGCACAGCACGCTGCTCAGCCGCTATGGGATTCAAGTCACCCAACTGCTTCTCAGCCGCAGGAAGCCACTCGTTGATTGTCTGCACCACAAACAAGAACTCTCATCATCACCATCATCATCATCAGTCAACCAACACAGCTGATAATGATCCATACGGCAGGTAACGCTCCGTAGCTCTGAGATGGGCTTCCCATGAAGAGATAAATCACCACCATGTTAGTTACAACGAATTGCAAGCACAAAAAACAGGTACGTGACATGGTAAAAGATACTCGGCAAAATGTGTCTTCGGGTTCCCTTTAAAAATTGACAATAAATGCAGTGTGAAAATCATTCGTCAAATTAAAAGGTAACAAGTTCCAACCAGAGTTGGGGCAACATGGCAGAAAGTATGACCATCGTTATAATACAGGGTGGTCCAAAAAACGGCACATGATCGTTTTTTTGGACCACCCTGTAATCATTAATCATTGTTCTGGTAAATTAACAGACTATAGTAACAGTAAAATACTGACAAGCTAAGATTGAGAGAAACGTTTAAACACAACGCGACAGCAGATATATAAGAGCCTACGGTGAACACACGATCGTCGAAACATTGCAAAAAACTATAAAAGAGTTGTCCAAATTCTGCGTGAGTTGTGTTTCTGTTTAATCAATCAATCAATTTATTTGTTCAGTAAAGTATAAACAGACAGGCACAGCACAATTATCTTACCATAATTCGCAAACAGTTTGTCTCTCTCTGTTTTTCTGTTTGCCTGTCTGTTATACACTCTGGCGCCTTCCGTGTTGCACGGTCACGGACCCCGACCGCGGCGTTTAAGTCCTTGGGCCTTAGGTACGTGCGCCCCCACTATGCTCCTTACTTTTCCCCAAGGGCAGCCTCAGGGGGTGGGGGTTGAGTTGCCGGGTAACAGAGAAAACTTGCCCATAAGGCGGAAACTTTTCCAGTCAATGCTAAACGAGACTCAAAAACAGCACTTACAGGAGCCCTGAAATGATATTACAAAATACATTAAATGAAATCCTTCAACATTTTGAACAGTTTTCACACAAAGATAAACGAAAAGCGAGTTTTGAAATTATAATTAGCTAAATACAAGGTTTTTATACCGCCATGAAGTCCGAAGATAAAGAGGCGCTGCAGTAATCAAAACTGTGAAATGTCGAATATCAAACGCATATTTATACAGCGCATTCTCTTTAGTAGATGACGTTAAAAGTGGTGTCATAGCTTCTTATGGAAAGCCCAGTTCACGGCTACGGAGCGTCACCTGCCGCATAGGATCACAAGTTTTACCTGCCACCCGACATAAGTGAACGCGTCCCAGCCAGATAACCCGGTACTCAACTTACCTACCCTGGAGGAACGGAAGATTAAGTTGTCCTAAGCAGCTGTTAGGCCCCTATAATTATTATGACTTACCAGCCTGCAGGCAGTCACCCAGCGACTGCTGGATCGGTCTGGAACAGTTTGCCGAAGTCAGTCCGGTCATCGCCGTCGTTGCAAGTTTTCCGCAGCAGACTGAAAACCGAAGTTTTTGCCCGGTCTTACAGTCATGACTAAAAACGTCTCATTGCACTGACTATATTTTACGTGACTTCACTGTTTAAGCTTATTGTTACGTGTCCTTGTAGTCTTAGGACTTAACACCACGCTAAAGTTTATTCGTCCTTCATCATCATCATCATCATCATCATCCAAGTACTAACCCAGCCTGGTGTAAAGCAACCTAATGCAAAACTGTGATGACCTGCAACAAGTTGTCGTAGTTTTCGACGTGATATGTTTCCAGTTCGTGATCGGCCGCGTTTCCTGCCTGGTGCAGTCGGACCTCATCTAGCGTGGAGTCCAACTCGCCTAGCTGCTTCGTCACTCGGACGAAGGCTGTCGGACTGGCGACCGAACGCAGCGGTTCTGACGACACGTGACACTCGCCGACCAAACGCTCACACTTCTCCACGCGTCCGACACCAACCTGCCGCAACAGCACAGACGTGAAATAAGCCTACGTACTGCAAAAGTCATAACAAACGTGGCACCAAACTCTTGTTTATATCTTCGCAGTGGCGTAGCCAGAAATTTCAACTGGAAAGTGCCTCGTCTCCCTTCCCCTCCTATTTCCTTCCTCCTTTCGTCCTTTCTTCCTTCCCCCTTTAGCCCCTACCTCCACTGTTTTCCCCTTTTCTCTTTCCTCCCTTCCCTTAGAAGTAAGACCCCTGAAATCCAGCTAGGGAATCTGAAGGAGTGCTAAGCTCCCCAGCAGGGTCTGGGGGGAGCCCCAACCGAAATCGAATTAAGTGCATTTTAGCTTTAAAAGACGAGATCTGGTGGTAACAAATTTAATTATTATCTTCCCGAAAATAAACTGACCAAATTGGCAAATTTAGTGCAGTTTAAAACGTATGCTTATGTTTTGTCCGGAAGATTGGGGGGCTGGGCCACTACGACGCTGTATCTTCGCCAGATAAAGACCGTTTTAAAATTGGTCTAACAGTAAATTGGCAAAAAGTGGAAACAAAATCACCATTAAATTTTCCACCACTGCTAAATGGTGTAGCTGTACTATCTTGTGAAACGTCATTTTGCGCTTCATGTAGGCTACAGGATCATATTTCAGACTAAGCAAAATAATTTACGTAACAGAAATGCTGCACCGAGCAAATTACCTGGTACTGACTACTGGCGTCCGACTGTTGCTTCTTAGCAGCCGTCAGAGCGGCTGAAGCCAAAACAAACGTCTGTTCGTAGTTCGTGGCGCAGTCCTTGGCTTTATTCAAGCGTTCCAGTCTTGAGCTCAGAGTGTGTGCCAGGGAATCCATCACCGATTTGATCTCACTCAGAGGCTGCTCGTCACGCCTGTGCTCTGAACAATTAATGCAAACACACTGTCAGAAATTACTAACAAAGATATCACTGATATTTCTTGGTTACTGCACAATATTGTTATATAGTGCAGCTTACATGCCAAGTCAGTAGGGAATGCAAACCCGCGGTGTATTTTTCAGACCCGGGTTTACGGGATTGACGGCCTCCAAACCCGGGTACCTGGTACCGGTTCGGCGGCCGGGACCTGGCCGACGGCCAGTAGTTAGTGTAGTGTATGCTTACACGTATACCCCGTTTACATGAGGAAGCATACATGAAGCATGCACACAAGAAGCACACGTATTCAATATGCACCGTTATCAAACCAGGTCTAAAAGTGCACGACGTGTGCTCTAAGTTTGCTTTAAGTATGCTTCATCATGTGCTTCATGTGTGGTTCCTCGTGTAAACGGGGTATCAGAGGTAGACTCGCGAGTCGGGAGCCGTGGACTGTAAGCGGTTAGACGTAGAAAGTGGGTTGAAAACAATACGAACTCTAGAAGCATATAATCATAATGAGCATAGCACTAATAGATTGAACTTACTTGAAACCTTGCAAATAAAAATATGAAATACGGCCAGTTTCCTTTGAAAAACGCACACTTTTCCTACCCCCTCCATTTAACTTCAAATTTGAAAATGTTTTCCTTGCACGCATCGCCCAAATTTTGCATGCCTAATACGTTACATTAATTGTGTCAGAGCTAATTATTCCTGTAAAAAGCTTTCTTTTAAAACCTACCGGTTAGCCATAAAATATTCGTTACAGACAGAGAGACAGACAGATGACAACTCGAACCAAAGAGCCAGGCTTAACAATCGGTCCAAAAAAGTAAAATCTAGGCCTATTGTCAACAATTTTATACTGCATGAGCCTATAAATTGACACCCAAAATTAAACCCGTAAAACCGGGTTTTTGCCCGCTTTCAAACCCGGGTTTACGGGCTTATAAACGGCCGGGTTTACCGGGGTTTTCGAATACCTGGTACCCGAATTGCATTCCCTACAAGTCAGACTGGTGATCAGTTTAACGCTTTACAACACTGAAGTGGCATGCGGCTGATTGGTATGGGCATCGATATTACCGACTCATCCACTGACTGCATTAACAAACAACTGGAACAGCAGTGCAGCTAGCAGACATACCACCAACTCTGCCAGCCACACTGGTCCTTTACATCACTGCATGGATCCAGTCTTAAGACCATGCTAAGTCTTAGGAACACGCTCACGCATTTTACATGCTCTTCTGCTAGCACACCGAGAGCGTTAAAAATTATTAAGAGCAAACAGACTACATTCATCGCTTACTTACTTACTTTTGCTTACTTTCTTTTAATGATAATACCAACCTGGGTAATCTTCGGGCCAGATATCACCGGCAGCTATGACACTGTGGTCAATGCTCTTAAATGCAGCAACACAATGCTGCAGCTCGTCCTTCAGCATCTAACACACACACACAACAGTCTCTGACACGTACAGATGCTCACGTACACAGCGACGTAACTGAACTGAACTGACGCGTACGTGCCCGTAGTCACATAGTCACGGACGCCGTTATCCGCGGACGCCGTTAGCCAGTGCCTACTGTAATCCATTACTGCTTGTCCATTCGGTCAGTTCGTCAAAAACTAAACCATGTCAGCTCAGTTCAGTTCAGTTCAGTTACGTCGCTCTGTAAGCGCTTTAACACAACACATGTTATTTGAAACATATTGTGGCCTCTGTATAATTAATAGGTCTAGTCTACTATTTACTCTAGTATCTCAGACAGACGTTGTAAAGCACTGCAGTGAAAAAATCACCCATGTTAATAATATTAACATGTTTTGGTTCAACAAAAAAGTTAAAAGTACAACTTAACTACTACTTTCGATTTTTGCTTTTTAGGCTACATTTTCTACAGCTCACCGAGAGTTCAGCAAAATGAAACGAAAACGTCGCATTAATACTGAATGCGTATCTCTATAATATAAACGGCCCGGCTAATATTAAATGCAACGAAGATCGTTACCTCAACTTCAGCAATCTGGCTTTTGACTTCACTGACAGAGCATGGAATGCCCTCAAGAAGCTGGGTCTGATCTGAGATGCTGTAGAGCGAGCCTTGGCACCAGTCGAAAACGTCATACACCTAAACAGTTACGGAAAAAATACACATAGCAAAATTAATACGATTCGATGACTGCGCTGCTTTCTAGCCGACCGTACTTAAATAACGGTCGAGCTTTTGGTACGGTTGTCGTCCGTTCGTCAGTCTGTTTGTCTGTCTGTCCGTCGTCGTCTGCCACGGATGTATTGTGGCTAAACGATGCGAGATAGGGCCTAGGTTGCTATTAATCACTAACAGAAAATCGCACATTGGCTTTTAAATGACATGTAAATCACTGACCTTGAATGACCTTGAAGGGTCATAACGCACTATGGTATGCCAATCGTGCGGTATTGTGGTTAAACGGTAAGTCATAGGGGGTCGGTGATGGTACCATCAGGTGGCGATGGCGACTTCCTATAAGCTGTCAATAGTAACCATGTCTCTATCCGCAGCGGTTTGGCCGCAATTTTCAATGGTAAATTTGAAGCTATAAGTGGCCCTATCTGGGAAACAATGACAGATAGGTTCTAGGTTACTATTCATCACTAAAAAGAAGTGGCATACGCCCCTTCAGATTACATGAAAATTATTGACCTTAGACGATATGGAAGGTCAGTGACAAGCCAGTACGGTCGGCTATCCTAGCGTCAGCTGGGCTTTTTGTTAAAGTTTTATATCTGAAAATCAGAAAAAAAGTGGAAGACACAATGATCAGACGTGACCAGTTATCAGCGTTGTTTGACCTTTCTGTCCAGCTCCTGCACTGTAGGCCTATTTTATAGACGTAACACTTTAGCAGATAAAGATGTATCAATCATATAATAGTCAGATAAAATATTATTAGATTTGTTAATTAACAGCTTGTATGTGTCAACGAATGAGCAGTCGCTCAATTCGTGCACACTGTTCAACAGTATCCTGCAATTTCTGAACGCGAGAAAAGTATTGATATAAGGCTACCTACAAAAGGCTATATACAGGGTGGTCCAAAAAAAATCGCACAAAGTTAATGACACCATAATTTTGCAACCGTATGTCATAGAATCATGTGGTTTTCAGCAAAATGTTCCGAAAGAAATTTCTTACGTGACTAAAGTCAATATTTGAATACAGTAGTTAAATATTCTTTGTTATTGCCGCTGGAAATTGAACTGTGCAAAAAAGTATTACCCTCGACACTGCAGTCCATAAAAACATGCCAGTTTTATTTTTTGAATAGCTCCGTGAAACATTGTCCGATTTTAATAAATTTTGGCAGGCAATATTAGAAAGAAACTTGACGCATGTGTTTTTAGTTTTGGCCACCTCG
>Ga0056128_1001869_pt1 | contig 24366 bp, 19 predicted proteins | sample WorMetLIZISLAND2_FD_71113 | JGI IMG/M metagenome (GOLD analysis project Ga0056128, IMG submission 71113) | Marine gutless worms symbiont microbial communities from Max Planck institute for Marine Microbiology, Germany - Olavius geniculatus... ... | reverse complement strand
CCCAATGGACAATCACGTATGGGGCGCAATGTTGGAGGCTTACTGCAAGCTTAAAACAAGGCTGAAAACAAGCGCCAAACTCAAAGAAGCGCTTCAGGTTATCTGGGATAACCTGCCACATGGACTGCTCGACAAGGCTGTAAAAGATTTCTCAAATAAGGCGACTGGAGACTGGTGTTGTTGCTTACAGCTGGTGGTAAAAACTTCGAACATTCGCAGCAACAATGGAATTCTGGCATTTGATCATTATTTAGCTGTGTTGTTTCAACGACGTTATTAAATTGGTGTTGTAACCGGAACATTTTTGAATGCTGAAAAATCGGTAAGCGGTCATGTTAAAAAGTCTGTAACTTCGTCGTTTTTCAACAGAGTCAAATTTTACTTAGCAGTTGGATGTAAAAGGTTTTGCTAAATATATCTGTAAAATTTAAAATTAAAATTATAAACGATTGCTGAGAAAACAGAGAAAAACTTTAGGGGTCCACTTTTTTCTGCTGCACCCTGTAGTAAGACTACTATAGACACTAAATACTGGGTAACAACCAATTTGTAATACCAATCTCAAAAATGGAATCTTAAAATCCCGAAATTACAAATTTATTAATCTTGAAAAATCACTTCTATGATTGCAATCACTAGGGGTAACTAAAGTGTAAAGTTACAGGTCCCTAAATTTTTTGCACCGGAGATTTGACAGATCTCTTGCCACCATCGTGAACCTTATACATTTAACTTGTTTACCTAGTTTTACAACGTACTCAACAATAATCATCACACACACACCTCACTGTTAGAGAGTTGTTGCACAATCTGTAGCGCAGTCTTGGGAATGGCATCATTGCGTGAGGACATAGCTTTAAACAGTTTGGGAATGTGTCCAAGCTGAGGCACTTGATCTAGCATAGCCGGCTGAGCACTGAAGAATGCTACAATTCCTGACGTCACCATCTCCAACAATTCCACCTGACAGCCAAGAAGAAAAATTAAAAAATGGTTTGAAAAGTTGAAGGGGTGTACATCTATCGCAGAACTACAGAGAACTACCTGCCATATGTGACGACACAGTGTGTCACCTGTCACCCAACACAAGCTCCAACCAGGCCGGCTGGTACTCGATTTACCTACCCCAGAGGGATGGAAGGTTGAGTTGACCTTGATGCACAGAGATGGTTTACCCATTTGCACTGGAAGTGAAATACACTGGTAATAAACTACAGCAATGCATCAAATTACAGTTTACAAATTTTGTGAGTTTCAATCAGTATTAACTAAACGTTGCAATTTAGGAAATTCCAATACTCACTGTTTAACATATGAGTTTATTCAAAAATATTGGAACTCATGTCTATATGAGTCTTGCCAACCTTTATAGCATTCAAATCCCTATCAAAAATTAATTTGCTATCTTTTTAAAAGACACATTATCATTCCCATTACAGAGACTTCATAGGCTAATTATCATATCTGAATTATAATTACGAACCTGTTAAATGAAACTATTTGAGAAGGAGCATTATCCCACGTTCATAACTGACTACCTGGCGATTAAGAAGTCGTGGGTCAAAAAAGCCAATCGAACTTACGGCCAACAGCTTCTATCCCTATACCTGGTGGGCACAGCACAGCTTGCATCCAGTGAAAAATAGGGGGATTTGTTAAGGGTGTAGATCAAAACTTCCCCAACCTTTATTTTTCACTAAGCAATCAACACCCTCAACAAAGCTTCCACCCATTTTCACAGTCAGAAATAGGAGAGAAGTTTTGTTAAAAATAAAGGTCAAAACTCCCCCCTCATTTCCACTGGGCAATCTACACCCTTAACAAAAAGCCCAAAAGGGAAAAGGGTTGAGCCAAAAAGCAAAGGTGGGGAGAACTTTAGCCTGAAAGTGGAGAAGGAAACTTGCATCCAATTTCAACTCCAGATTTGGGGGAATAGAAGCAACTGCTTATGGCGCTGGGAGGCCTCACGTTGTGCCCTGCCCCAAATTTATAGTTATGGCTGAATTGTTGCCGTAAATGATGAGTTACATTGGGATTGCTGACGGAAACGATCTCGGACCACTTCTCCAGTAGTTCGGTGATGAATTCCTTCGGTTTGCGCAGCACCCAGCCAGGGTTGGCGACAAACAGGCGCAGAAACACGCCGCCGACTATCATCTCACCCTCAATGTCGGCGTAGACGACGGAGAAACCTTCCGACAACAGCCACCGAGCTGACGGGTTGTCCAGCTGACTAGCGTGAAACCTACACACAGACACGGTCTTCGAACACAGAAAAAGTTTTTGCAAGAGTCCAAAAGCTGACTGTGTAAATGTCACAGAGAAGTGAAGTCTTAGCTGGACAATTCTGCAATTTGTTGCACTGTAATTTCTGGCGCTGACAACGGCATTTAATCATTAAGAAACAGAGGATTACTTACTTATTTTACTTAACAGTCTGAGCAAACTCAACGTAAGAACGATCGTATGAAATGCCAAGCATCACTCAACTCCACTTTTGAGTCTATATTTTTTGGAATGAGCATTCAAGTAGGATCAGTAACTTGAGGGACTCAAATGAATGGCGTTCACACAATCAGCCCCAAGTGTACACACAGCCTGTACATCGATTTTGCTGCACGTTCGAAATGATAACAAAACGTGATAATATTTCATCGGTCAGTACAGTACCTGGGCTGCCACTGAATTGTACACTGTCAATATGTCATTTCTGGACTTGATTACAGCCTGGCATATGTAATTTTACAATTTTAACAATGTCATTCTTGCAGCTGAAAAAAACCAAAACAAGACAGTTTCATACTCGTCTTTCATCTGCTTGACTGTGCTGCACACTTTCTCTCGTGCTTCGTCATTCCATATCAACTCTGGGTTCTCATGGGTGCCTTGACACACACAGCAGCATTTCCGACAACACTCATAAACATGACACACAAGACAAAAGAACCAACTGTGACCAAGTAGTTTCTTAATACGACATCAGCATGTAAAAAGACATTTTATGCCACAACAGTGAATAGTGATCGATTACATATAAATGAAGGCAATCTACAGCACGATTGGAAAACTCCCTCTCCAGATGCATTCTAGAAATTATTTTCAAAGACTGAAAATTTCTAAGCAATATTTTACACAGATATTCTGCATTCAATTCTACACTAAACTACAAAGTTTCGTTTGATAATCATTAACTCTGACAAAGTTATGCCATATTAAGTGCAATCACTCATAAAATTTTTACAGCATATAGGAACTTACCAATGACTATCCAACAGTATATTGCCAATCTACTATGACATACCATTTAGCTGCAGTAAATTTCATTACAGACGGACAGATGACAGGCAGATGAATAACAGAGCATACCATCTTGGTATGTAACCAAGCTACCCAGGTCAACTCAGCCTGGCCATCCTTCCGTGGGAAGACACAATGAGTACCAGTGAAAACTGGGGCATAAGCGAACACAACGTGCAATGTGCTAACCCATATCTGTGATCTCACAGTGTGAACTCGTGTATGGCTACGTGGTGAAATGAAAGCCGGCAGTTACTTACTCTCAAACATGTGAACGCTGGCTTCTGGCGAGTCGCGCATTGCGTCCATGAAAATCGGCGGAAGGAATTTTGAGAGCAGAATCCTGATCTTCGGTCCATGAAGTTTGTCGGCCAACAACTTGGCAAACAGGTCGGCGGTTTTCTCGCGAGCCATGGCGTTAGTCGAGTTACAGTACAGATGCAACAAGTAGATCAGAGCACCTGTTTGAACATATACCGGTACACACAGTCAATTAGTAAGTAAGTAAACATTTTATTGCATAAAACAAACATAAATGCAAAACATAAAACATCAAAAAAGCCACTGAAAGTTAGACTATGTTTACTTACACTTAAACTGAAAAGCTTACAAGCATAACAACTTAGAAAAGACCATTCCAGACTGAAGGTGTGGCATGACCAAAACACACATAGAAAAACTAAAAACTGCTGCACTGTTCTGTAGTGTTCATGCCATGAGATCACAAATGTCTAGTTTTAATATGCCAATTACAGTAACATTACACTAGTCTGGGAAAAGCAATCGGAGACAAACCTTTGTTAACGATTTCCTTCAATATCCGAGTGTTGGATGTCAACGGATAGAGAACTTCCAAAGTCAACAAGACAACTACATCCAATACACATATGCATATGCATATGCACACACATCCGATAAAATGAATTATAATATGAACTATCTTAGTCATTTACATTCAAGTTATACACGACCATTTGGCTTAGTAACATCGTTGGTTGCATCAACGATGGATCCAATTTGGAAAAGTGACAGTTGGCAGATGAGTAAACAATCTTGAAATGTAATAATCAGCTAGCCAGGCCAACTCAGCCCGGCAGCCATCGTTCCATTGATAGACGCAATGAGTACTAGGATTACGTTTTTTATAGCTATGTTTAATATACTTGCGTTGGATAAACTACTTGCAGTTTTTACATATATAACAAGTAAACTGCCTTGAAGCACATAATGCCATGATTTTTTATTATACGGACATAATGTTGACTACCTAACATACACTGTGGGCCACAAAAAAACGTGGCACTTTACTTATGTCCACATCTTCACCAATTATTAACCAATTAAAAATTTGTTCAATGGCACACTCTGCAGACAATTTGCAATAATGTGGTTATTATATATCCCACCACACTGTAAATGCATCTCTACACTACCTTGTAAAACATAAATGTAAGAAAACCTAACGATAATAACAAACACTTAAGTAAATGAAAAAAACACTTCAGACCAACATTGCGGTGAATGATCCGTATGACACTAGACTGTGTTAGACCCACACAGTCTAGTGTTACACAGATCCTTTACCACAATGGTGATCTAAAGTGTTTTTTTTTCAATTTTACCAAAATGCTTGTTTATTATTGTCGTTATACATGCATATTTCATTCATATTTCACAAGGTAATGTAGAGACACATTTACGGAGTGGAGGGACATATAATAATCACCTTATTGCAAATTGTCTGCTAAGTGTGTCAGTGAAAAAATTTTGAAAATCAGTCATTAATTGGCGAAGATATGGACAAAAGTAAAGTGCCACACTTATTTACGGCCCACCCTGTACATGCATTACACCAAAAAACGTGAGAAAAGTGTGTAGAAAAATAAACAGCTGACAGTAACATTACTGACACTGTGGCAGCAGCTGCAGTAACATAAGCAGATACGGCATCACTTCGGATGCAGCGATGTCGTTGATGCATTCCTGGTTTGCTGTCACACATGATATCACCTACAGGCAGGCAGACAGGCAGTGACAGATCAGACAGACGACTTTTTTACAGTACATGCTTATTGCTTAGGCCACCATTGCCTTAACCAACCTCAAGGTCACACGTATTCTTTTCTGTCGGTTCCACATGTCCCCGCACAACCTTTGCCACCCGCGGTTTTAGTATTGCAGCTCCCACAGTCTGAAACTCACTCCCTTTTAGCATCCGCAGTTCTACCTCTGCAGACACTTTCCGTCGCCTCCTTAAAACCCACTGCTTCCGACAGGCCTACAGCTCCCCCTAGAGGCTCAGCCAAGTGCCTCAGATTCGGCCACTGGCTGACATTGTGCACTTTAAATAATGCACATACTTACTTACTTACTTATATGTTTTATCTTTCCATGTAATGCTTGTGCATTTGTCACTTTTTGTTAAATAAAAGCAGCTTATTTAATTAATTAATTACTTGCGGTGACAGGAGCAATAAAGCGTGATCAAACGAGCGACAGTGTAGTAGCAGACATTTGGACAAAAACGACCGAACATCGAACAGCGTGAAATAAGTGTCAGTCAAACCATGATCTGAAGTGTATTAGTTCCTATAGCACTCATTTATCCCACTCCAGACCATGGTTTAATGTACATTACACATACCTGTAGCGCATGACGCTGCATGAGCGATGTAATTAATCACATAAAAAACAGTTACTGTTTGTAAAGTCAGTTATAACCTATTAACCTCTAAAGCATGTTGCTGTGTGAAAATGCAACAAATAAAAGTGAGAGTAATGAGTAATGAATCTTAGCCACAAAGCAGATTAATAATAATAATAATGATAATGATAATATAATAACGATATAATATTAATGACGATGATTTATTAACCTCTAGAGCATGTTCTTGCATGAGCGGCCGACCATCAACCCGTAGCAATGAGAACAAAAGCTTAAAGTGACCGATGCATTGCAGCTCCACTCCTGAACATTAACATCTTACACAGGTGAAACAATGTAAAGACCTTACCAAGCCACAAGGCCCACAAGGCAGCGCTGATCTCCATTACCTTAGCCCTCAGCTAAACACCAGTTTACACTGCAAGACACTGCAGCCTGTCTGCTTATGTGTCAGCTTTCACTGGTACTCATTGCACCTACCCACGAAAGGATGGCCAGGCTGAGTTGACCTGGGTGGCTGGTTACATAACATGATGGTGCACCTTTTTGCAGATGATCACACATCCAACTATTAACCAGCCCGGTATTGAATAACCTTGTTTATGCAACCAACAATGTTACCAACTAAGCCAAACCGCAACAGATGGTGACATAACAAAAATCAAACATTTACATGTTAACCCACAAGCGAGTGTAGACATTAAAAGACTAAGGTCCCATTTTCCCATGCACATTTGATGGCCGATCAAATTGATCTCCGATCAACTTTGGGATTTGATTGGAGATCATCTCAATGACCGTTTTTCCATCGCCAATTAGCGACTAATCGCCCATCAAATCTCCCATCAAGTTGATGGCCGAATATTGGCCGATCAATTGATGATTAAACAGGGTGATTTGCAGTTCGTTGCTTATTCGCACCAGAAACATCGCTTCACTTGGTCGATCAGATCGGCAATCACGCATTGATCAATCGCTACTGATCATCAATAATACTGTGTATAATGTTTTGTGAAGAAATAAAATGAATAGTCACTCCCGTATTCATTTACGATAAAACGTATTTTGACAACAGATGATATGGCCGATATCACTGATATAGTTGCTATGACGACGTTTATAGTATCCACTCGCAGCGCATGCTGGGTAATTTAGCACAACACTGCAAATCGAGATCACTGTCAGCCAATCAAATCGGCATAAAGTAGGCTCAGTTAATAAAGAATGAACAAATCATGGATCACGTAACTTCATATCAAAAATGTATGGAAAAATAAAACACAGTTGACGGACAATCAATTTAGAACATCAAGTTAATCGGTGATCAGTAAACCGGAGATCAAAATTGATTTGACTGCTGACAGAATAACCGAACCTAAGTGTTAAATAATAATAATAAATAATAATCTGACTTGTAAAGCGCCAGTATGTGCTAAAAAGACTTCAGTGGCGCTGGAAAAATACTATGCAGAGACAGTCAATGCTTTCTGAAGACAAACCTTCAACAGACAAACAAATAAAAAAAAGGGATGAACAAATGAAACAGAGTAACATGCTCATACCAAAACGTTTACGTTAATAGTGGTAATATGTCAATTGGGTTAATGACCGGGGTTGTTTTTGATGACGTTCCTCAGGGCTTCAAGTGACATCTCCACGTTTCTGAGTCGCTCTGCACTCGTGTTGGGAGACGGTGAGTTCTGTTGCTTCAGCGCCATCAACGAGTGCAGATACTGGCAATCATCACACACAAAGCTACATAATTGTGCTAGTCCACTAACAACTGCCAGCACAAGCAACTGCTCGCTTGGTAGCATTAAGCCCAAATTCCATTACAACTACTTTCACCAAAACTTCCCCGCGGGGAAAGTCGTGGACACATATTATGAAAGTTGCGGACTCAAATGGTGAAAAATCATGAAATCATGAAGCTTTGGTAAAAATCGCCGACACAAATCATGAAAGTCGCAAACACAAACCATCTCGACGCAGTCTGTGACAAGTCAGCGACAAACCCATCTGTGTCGTTCTAATGGAATTAGAACGTTACAATACACGGAAAAAGTCGGCGACAAAGTCCACGACACAAATCACGAAAGTCCGCGACACAAATCATAAAAGTCGGCGACATGATTTGTGTCGCGGACTTTCAGGATTTTTGTCCGCAACTTTCCCCGCGGGGAAGTTTCGGTGAAAGTCGCAAAGTCGGCGTAATGGAATTTGGGCTTCAGGATGGTAGACTTAGATCAAAAGGTCATAACCGGCTGTATCGCTATCATATGGTTAGTACTTAGATGGGTGCATCAACCTTCCATCCCTCGAGCATAATTAAATCAAGTACTGCCCTGCTTGGCCACAATGAAGGCAGGAAACAGTCACTTCTGTTGGGTGGCAGGTGACATTGTGTGATCCTATGTGGCAGGTGATGCTCTGCAGTGCTACAGTGGGTTTCCTGTAACCTTTACTTCACACAGGTGAACCCATGAAATCTTGCTTTTATTAAACATAACGAACTGCCAGCTGAACATCTCCACATGGCCAATTTCAAAAAAGTTTTTGGCATGTAAGTGTTCAAAACATCAACGTAATCACCTGTGTCAAATTTTACATCGATTGCTTAAAAAAATCAGGGGCTACCGGAGCCAAAATCTAGTGTTTCCCATTGACGTTGACTGTCGCCCTTACAACAGTGTTATGCACTTGCTCTTGTCTAAAAACACTGATGAATCTGAGAGGCCAAAAAACATGTAAATTTTTACTGCAACAAATACAAGCATAACCAAGTAAGTGTAGAAGTAAGCACAGTGCAATTTACCTGCGCCTGAGAGCCGAGATAGTCCAACAAATCAATTGTGAAGCCCTTCGGTTTCTAGACACACAAAACACACAATTCATAACTTCAAGCAGTAGTAGCAGCAGTAACAGCAGTAACAGATTTCAAACTTAATTTGAGAAAAAAGTGATGTAAAGTAGAGATGATGGCATCTACTTGACACCACTTTAAGTTTAATAATTTAACAATTAACATTTCGTTAAATGGTAAAAATCTGTAAACAGTGACGTTCATCCCCATCTGTGGCAGTAAGTAACCTTCTCTCAAAGTCATACCCTTCCCTCTCTTACCCTTACCAGCCCACTATTCTGAATGTCTGCTACTCGGAAAGTTAGGGTAAGGTTAGGGTTAGTCAGTAGCGAATCTTCGGAATAGCAGACCTTCGGAATAGCGGGCCGAAATTGCAACATTTTGGCTGACCTCAAGTGGAAACGTTGGTTGTTCGTTGTAGATGCGAACGTAAACGTCACCGATAATGAGTTCCTTTGAACGAACCGAGAACATAAACTCCGCCCCCAGAGCAGGATCACACTCGCCCTTCACACACAGCCATAACTCAGCCTGGCCATCCCTCCATGAATTCATGACACGACAACACAGAATATGCACCGAGAACTAATATGTACTAGCACTGCGATCCTCCCTTCCCTTAGATCACAAATTCCAGTCGGTTTCATCAATCCCAAAGCCCAAGGTCTAAATCCCAGAGTCTGAATGCCAAAATTTCAGACAGCAGAAATGCTTATTAACAATAACACTAACTATTTAACACAATCTTCATATACACTATCATCCTTGAAAGGAAAGGGGGGGCGAAAGAATGTAGAAACATAAAAAACGGTGAAAAGGGCAAAGAAAAGGACTTTTGCTTCAGTTGCAGTTAATCCCTGGGAACAAACTAACTTCACCTTTTTACAGCTAATGCTTCAAAGTTGACTAAATCAATGTAATTCAGCACAACACTAGGACAGGCCTATGCAATCTAACTATCTACTTGCAGCAGACATCATAGATAAAACATAGATATAACGTACTGTGCGGATCTTGTTTTGTTGTTCGGTGGCAAGGAATTCCATCAACTCAGCACGTGTGCTGTTGTCCCAGATGAGGAGCGGGTTCTCGGAGTTACTGTTCAACAGTTTCAGAATCTGCAGTTCACAAGCAACATGGTACAGCATATATTCCACATATGTAAGAAGTGTTTGTAAAGATGCACAAATTAAACTAAAAAAAAGCTTAATATGCTGCAGTCTAAAGAAACAAAAAGGCCTTCAGCAAACGCTAGTAACGTTCAAAACTGACGTTCAATGGTCAAAGTTTAACTGGCAGATTGTTCTACAGTTGCGGTCCAGCTGCCATGAAGCTTCTTACACGTTTAGACATCCCCTGACCTGAGATACACAGCCAGTAATCGAAGCAACTGGCCATCATCGAAATAGCATAGCAACCAGTTCCATTTCTCTGGTCCATTTTAAAGAAGTACTGATCTTTAAGTTACTTCAAGTTAGGCCAGACGCGAGAAATAAACTTCTAAGAATTGTAAAAAAAACTTGTACTGCCTGATGTCCCACCACTCTGTCTGTTATCAGAACAAATGTGCAGCAGACAAAAATTTTTCACTTTCTATATTACTCATAAGCCTTAAGCCTGGTGCTAAAATAACACACAAATGAAATAAATAAATACAATAAAAAACCAACGGCATCCGTAACATATCAGTAATGGGATCAGACCTCGTGTGGAGAGTTATCGGCGAGCTTCTTTGCAAGGTAAGGTGTCAACATAGCTGAGAGTGACTTCTTGATGGCCGGATTATCAGGTGTTGTGTCCTCCTCATTAAGTAAGTAGCCGCCAAGACGGGCGCAGGCGTAGACCGATAGTTTGGCCAGTGTGTTTGATATCTCCTGCAATACGCAGACTGATACTTGTAATAATAATAACTCGAAAAAAAATAATCAAATTACAAACTTTATTATCTCCGCCAAGTGCAAACGTGGTGAACATGAGAGGAGATTATGAGATTGGTCATTCTGTCCGTCCATGTGTGTGTCTGTTGTTACTTCACTTGATGGAAATATGCAATCTTACGAGTGCCTTCTAGTTAATTAAATTGTTCATTTTTTGGCAACCAAGGCAGATTTCTTCAAAACTATTTGTTTTCACCCATGGATGTGAATATGGTTTACCAAGTCTTCCATATCTATGACCATGTGTTTGCTGAGGCGAATCCTGGAAATGGCTTCCATTCCAGTCATATGCCGTGGACAATACGGCAACAATCCTCTTTGGAGCAGCAAGTAAACATGATAAAAATATTCAAAAAAAGTGCAAAATTCAACCAGAAACACTGCAACTAGTTGTAAAAATGCTTTCAGCTTCAAGGGGGCTTTAGCTCCCGACCCAACAACCAGGGGACCCCCATTATAGGCTCGCACAGCACTCACCACACCCTCCCCCCTTCCAGCATCAAGATCCACCTATGCCCGAAACGTAAGTAAGTAACAACAATGCTGCTAACCTGCTGGTTTGACTCGTCGGACTTTTCGACGCCGCCTTCCTCCAGTGTAAAGTCATAGTCAAAGAGGAACAGCAGCAAATGCCAGAGCACACCGGACTGAAAGAGATTTGTCTGCAGCCAGAAGTCAACCGAGAATGCAGCAACGCATGACACCACCACCTGACATAGCTTTGGCACGTTCTACGTACGACAGTCATCACTGGATAGGTAGATAGGATCAATAAATAAAGACAGAAAAAAGTTAGAGTGCGCGTAGCTCGCGTATAGTGCAGGTTCATAGAAACCCAACTCAAAGCTCTGAAGCATCATGTGCCACATTGGATCACACGATGTTACCTACCACCCGACACAAGTAAGCAGCACATTCCACCTTACCTCAGGAAGTAAGCCATTACTCAGTTCAACTACTCCAGAGGAATGGAAGGCTGAGTTGACAGACAGTGAAAACAATGAGCAGTAGCAGCAGCAGTATAAAATCTATAGTGCCCTCCCTAGTCCCTACTCGAGCCCAGACTGGGGTGCGTTACAAAATGTCACAATTAGAAATCACGAAAACAGATATATGAATCTAAAACAATAAATTAATAAAGCAACAAGCTGACGTTCAAAGTGCCTGTCATTCTAAAAAAACAAATCCAGTTGTGTCTCAGTAAAAATGCTAGACACCAAATCAATCAATGAAAGAGAGAGTTCATACGCGGTAGTAGAGGACGTAGGAGACGTCTTTGACAATCGCTGAGATCTCCTGAATTTTAGTGCGACAAGCTTCAAACTGAGCCGCGACCGAGTAACAGCGCACAATGTGACTACAGACCTAAATAATCAAATCAAACAATTTATCAGCATTGACTTAAAAACGGGTAAACAACAAACTGAGAAATAATAAGCTAGCTCAAATGACAACATCCAGGTATGAAAAGCCAAGTTCAAGCCTTATGCTTTATAATTCTTTCAATCAATCATTTATAATGCCAAAAGATAAAACATACATAATGCACATTAAAACATTGTTCCACTAACTCAATTACTTACTTTAGTGCAACTTAGTACCGCAAAAAAAATTCAAAATGTTGCAAGTGCGCATATTTCTTTACCTGGACGGCAACATCATCAGGCCGGGAAGACTGACTTAAGATGCTGGCACAGCGACTAAATGCTTCGTGCAATGTCTGCAACAGTCATAATAACACGTACCAGTCAACGACAACTTTAATCCACCCACCAGCAAGCATATTCTTTGCCAGTTCGACAATCAGCTTGCACTGCGGCTTAGCTGCAAAAACGAGACACATAACAGCCAACAGTGTCGATGCACGCAACATACATGGGCCAATGGCATGAGCCAACAGTGTCGGAGTGTCTCACAAGCAGCGAGCCTATACAAAACATACCAGACAGATGAAAGGACACACGAGCAAGATCAGTAATGTGTTTTTTATAACAGCTGCACAATAACGGTCATCTATCAGCTGATCTTGGAACGAAGATCTCCATCAATACTGGCAAAGCTCAAGAGACCAGCTATATATTTCAAAGTATTTCCGTTCTGGTGCAGCGCTTCAATGCTGTTTTGCCACATGGCAGTTTGCCAGCTGCTGACTGCATGATCGTACTAACATCTGTATCGCTTAGTCAATTTTTAGGCTAACTTGAGAAAGGAGTACGGAGGTAAAATAATAACAATAATATGGGCCGACGTATCACAGCCATCAATGAAGATGCCAGGAAGACAACCTACTTGTTTCAGTGGCTGTCAAGTGGCTCTCCAACGAGGAAATGCGGTCGCCTTCCACAGCACTTTCAGTACTGAATAAACGCCACTGTGGTCTACTGGCTTAGCCTTCAATATTTCACCCCCGAGAATTTAACATTGTGAGTTTAAAGGATAATAACAGCACACACAGACCTCAATGCCATGTTCTCTGCGTAGCTCTTCAGCATTCAGCGCAGAGCAGTTGACAGTGTGGTAACACAGCTCACTGGCAGCTGTCAACAACGCAGCTTCCTTGGAGAACAACTGATCATCCTGCGTCTCCATCATCACCGTTTTTATCAGCATCGGATAGCCGGCGTACTTGTATGGCTCCAGCACTAGCAATAGTAACAATAATAACGATAATAAACAATAATAAACAAATGTAATTTAAAAAAAAAATTAATAACGATAATAAAAACATAACAGTACACGTGGATAAACAAATAACTGTGAATAATGAACAGTGTATCCAATCATCCCGAGTCTCCGTCACCAACATCTTAATCAGCATCGGTACGTGTACGGCTCCAGCACTAGCAAACAGTAATAAAAATAATAACAATAACATACGTACATAAACAAATAACAGTGCTGCAGAAATTAACCAATAATTATTCGATTAATCGTTGAAAAACTAATTGATTGATTTAGAATAATTTCTGGAAATTAATCCGCTAACTTGTCTAACTACCATTATGACTACTACTACAACTACAGCAACAACTACCACAACTACTATAACTATCGTTATGATTACTACAACTATTACTACTACTACAGACCTTCTTTGTATCTGCTGAAGAGGATGCTCTGTGACTTGAGGATCAGCACAATGTTCTGTGGATTTGGTCCTTCGCTGATCTTAGCCTGGCTGCACAGGAACTCGTACGCTCGATTCACATTCTCAAACAATTCCTGCACAAACACATGCATCAATTAACCACGTTAACTCAGCCTCCTATTCTCAGCGGAACGAGAAATGAGTAAATAGCTTAGCTTATGAGTGAAGGTCTAGTGAGGCTGATTGGTGCAGTGGTATGTCTGCTGGCTGCTCTGCAGGTCCAATTTTTTGCTGATGCAGGCAGCGAATGGCCTCATAATGAGCCACGGTATCATTAGCTCATACCAATCAGCTGCCACTTCCGAAAGTGAAAAATGCTGCCTTGCTGATGTCACGTGAAACAGTCAACTTTTACATAGGGCGTTATATGCAGTAAAGCTGACAATACCAAAAACGTAGTCATAATTGTAATCGCAATTACGTATTGAAATTCTAATTCTAAATAATTCTGTAATATGTTATATTCCATTTATAGCATTCTGTTGAATAAATTGGAAATAAATTGTCACTCTTAATATCCTCTACTACCATCTACTACTACTACCTATGATATTCAGTTCACAGGCCTACAATGTTCCATAAATGAACAGCTTTGTGACTATTACAGCCAAACAAAATGCTTGATTCATGGTGCAGTTATAATGGCACGGTTAACTTGCAGATTAGCAAACTTAGATTAAATTTTGCACAAATCAGCGTGATAGAGGTTAACTTGTGAAATAACCACACAATTGAGATAGCCTGAGGTTAGGTAACCCAGAGGTTAACTTTGTTACGAAAAAACTGGCCCTTAGTCATTATGACAAAAATCAAGCTACAAACTGACCCTGCCTTCGGGGTTTTTGTCCGGATGGTATTTCTGTGCAAGACGGAAATACGCCTTGCGCACCTGCGCTTCATCATGTCTGCAACACGCATATGCATAATTCTGCTGTCAGAATGCAGCATTTTGAACATCATGCAGCAGAAAAAAAATCACATAAACCTAATAAACCACTCTGCCAAACACATTCTGGTGACATATGCTAGATGACGCCACTTCATTACTGCCCGCGGAAGCAACTGGCAATACCTGTGGGCAGTGCTCAACCTTGAGCAAGCAGCAACATCATCGGCTAAAACAGTGCGCAAAACAGGAAGTTGCTATTTTCCGACAAACAGAACAAATTTTCAATGGAATTCAAATTTCCAACAAAGGACATTATGGTGCTAAAAATTTCAATACTGCCCCTATTTCTGTCACTATGTACACACTTTAGCATAAAAATAATCAGAACTGAAAGATGTGAACGTGAGAATCAAAACAGACCGTCCGACGCCGGCGGGCAGCTGCAGAGTTTCATATGCTTCACTGATGGACATCGTTGGAGGTTTCTTTTCCACCTCCGCTTTCCATGCTTCCAGGATGTCTTTCAACAACCGAACCTGTCACACACAGAGTCCGATGCAGGGCCGGATGGCTCTTTTTCGAAGGAGCGAGGATGGACAGTTATAGGACACTTTCTCTCCTCCTTCCTTCCCTTTCTACCCACACCCTTTTGCTTAATCTCCTTTCCCCTCATCTCCTCTTTCCCTTTCTCTGTCCTGGGGTCCACCCCCTTAATACTTAGCTAAGGGTTCTGGGCCCTCATTCGATGACAAAGTGGCTCCCATCAGTGTACGTGAGTGAGTGAGTGACTGGTTTTCATGTCCCACTCGACACATAACAGATCATTTCATGCAGGAATCTTTCCAAACGATTACTTGCGATGGGACTAACAACAAAAATCAACAGCAATAATCGCACAAACATGACGAAACCTAAATCACAAAATGCAACATCATTCCTAAGCCACAAGGCTCAATCTGCCGGTTTCCTTAGCCCTCAGCCAGACACCAGTTTACACTGCAACATCGCAGATATGCAGCCACTGCATCGTGTGCTGCAACTGTTCACGACCCAGCTTTCTCTGGTACTCACTGCACCTATCCACAAAAGAATGGCCATTCTGAGCTGAAGTGACCTGGTTTATATATCTACATCGTGGGCCATACAAAACGTGCCACTTTACTTTTGTCCGTATCTTCGCCAATCATTGATGATTTTCAAAATTCTTTAACTGGTACACTCTGCAGACAATTTGCAATAATGTGATTATTATATATCCCACCAAAAAGTAAATGCGTTTCTACACTACCTTGTAAAATATAAATGTAAGCAAAAACTAATGATAATAACAAAAAATTAAGTAAATGAAAACGCGCTTCAGACCAACATTGCAATGAATAATTCGTATGACACTAGGCTGTGTTATGCTTACACAGTCTAGTGTCATACAGACCATTCACTGCAATGTTGGTCTGATGTTTTTTTCAATTTTACCAAAATGTTCGTTTGTTGTTATTGTTATGTATGCATATTTCATTGACATTTCACAAGGTAGTGTAGTAACACATTTACCGTGTGGTGGGATCTATAATAATCACATTATCACAAACTGTCTGCAAAGTGTGCCAGTGAAAAAAATTTGGAAAATCGGTCAAAATTGGCGAAGATATGGACAAAAGGAAAGTGGCATGTTTTTTGGCCCACCCTGTATATGGCTGAACTGACTGCAGACGGTCACCCATCGATTACCAGTACTAACCGGGTCTGGCATAAGACCACTACATTGATTGCTAACAATATGTGAACTACTTTTTTCGAAAAAAAACTAAATAGTGTTGATAATCTACTACATACACTAAACATAATATTAACAAAAAACATGTTCACACAGTCAAACACATGCAAACTAACAGCAGAAAACTATAAACCTGGTTTAGACGCCTTTTATGACATCCTACCAGGACACGGATCCTGGCTCAGGGAAGCCTTGATTAGATTATTAACAATATTAAGAATGTTAGTTTGCACGAGTGTGTGACTGTGTTAACATATTGTTTGTTAATATTTTATTAGTGTATGTAACTGTGTTTACTTATCGTGGCCCTGTTTGCATAATGACAGTAATTTTTGTAACCTGTCCTTGCAGCTATGCCTACGGCCGGACAAATTTGTTGTTTGTAATAATAATAATAATAAAAATTAACAAGAATAACAGACAGCTAGTACCACTGACCGGATCTTTGATGGGCCAGTCAGGGAAGCGTGTCGTATCACAGAGATGTCGTAGGTAGTAGATGTTGCAGAAGAGTTCACTGTCAAGCTGGGGGAACACAATGACTGGGATAGGACAGTACTGATAGAGCGCTCTCGTGTTACTCTGAAGACGCGGAGTGAAGTCACCAACATGTGACGCTATCCGCTCGATCATCGCCCGCCTGCAACCATCGACAAAGGGTGAAAGGGGTTGAAGGGTGCATATATGCTCTTCACAGGAATCCATCTGAAAGCTACGGAGCATCACCTGCCATATGGGATCACACAGAGTTTCCTGCTATCAACATGGGTGAACAAACCCTACTGTAACCCTGGTACTCGACTGACCTACACCAGATGGATTAAAGGTTGAGCTGACTGTGATGTTGGTTATATACCAAGATGGTTTACCCGTCCACAGACAGTTACTCATCCAAGTAGTAACCACTTGACAGCGACCCGACCAGGAGTCAAACCCCCAACCTCTTCATCATAAGTCAAACATCAAATCAGTTACGCCACTAAGCCAACACATTCTTACTAAGGCCTGGCAGCTGCATCATTATCGTCAACGAGGCCAATCTACTTATCACTAGTCTAATACATATCTAACGACTGAAATGTTCTAAGAGTGACAGCAGTAAATAAATGCTTTAGTAACATCACTTAGATGCAAAAAGTGGCACTCAAGAGTCTCGGAATGTGAAAAAAATCCAGTTACAAGTTCCAACAATTACCAGAAGTTTACTTTTGATCACCAGCTGACCGGCCTAACTTACTTTTCATCAACAGGATTTAGCGCTGAACCGGATTTGGTATTGACGACAAGCTTAAACTGAATATTTGCGCTTGTCTTGACCATATCTGGTTTACTGTAAAGCTTCTAACATTCATGAGTGCATTCAAATGAACATCATAATCCTGTCCAGATCTAGATCGACTCTCAAAATGTAGAATGGGTAAACAAAAAAACCAGACAGTAATGAGTGAACAAGTAACGACAAACAAACTTTCAAACAAGATGATCACTATTCTAATAACAATTATCAGTAATGACTAATAAACCTACATATAAAAAATTACTCTACCATGCACAATGCTGACCTCATTTCTCGGTTCCAGATTGCCTCGGGAGTATCGAATTCCCCAAGGAAAATCTCGGCAAATTTCTCCGGCTCATAGTTTTCCAGGTAGCAGACCATCGCCTCAGGCAGCATGTGACCGAGAACGCTTCGGATCATTATGTCGGAAGATTTGTTCTACAATTGCAGCAACACATTGCACCAGTTTGAAATCAAAAAGGTTAAAAAACCTTTATTCGTTTAATGCCTTCCTTTTATAGCTTTTCACAGGAATTCATTTCAGAGCTACAGAACATCACCTGCCATATGCGATCACACAGTGTTATGGAACCTGCCACTGACACCGATGAATGCACTCAGCCTTAACCCAAGCCAGACAGACCTGTACTCAATTTACATACCTCATAGAAATGAAAAGTTGAAATAACCTTAGTGGCAGGGTATATACCGACATGGTTTACCTATCTGCTAACAGTCATCCAAATTCTAACCGGGCCGAGTGTCGATCGGGCGTCAGTCAACTTCACTGATCAAGACCAAGTTGTCAGTCACTATAACACTTAGTAAACAGCTGCAAAAAAGTTCTACTATGCTATAATACAGGCCACTCAATGAGAAAACTACAGACAAGAGATGCAACCATAGAAATGCAGCACTGGCAGAACTACAAGAGACAAACAGAGGCAGTTGGCACCAGCCCAGAGAAGGGCACCAGCCTCCAGGGCTCAATCTTTTGAAACACTAGATCATAGTTCTCAATTTTGCATTCATTTTCAAACTCGCTAAACTAATAGTAACAAACAATCAATTTACAACATGGTGTTTTCTACCCCTCTTTCTTTCACTATGTTCACCAACTATCGAAGGTAATTCTCCACAATTTCCTGTACCCGACAGACAGGAAAATATCACTAAAACAGTACGAGAATTTAAAAATTTCTATCGTAATGACTCCAGGCTGATACAAGCTGCTTAAAAGTCCAGTAAAAACGTCAAGCCAAGGGCAGGGGGCATGCAATGTTTTACTTCTGGGCACTGACAGTGTAGCTAAATCACTGTAAAACCGTAGGTAACCACTTTGAACAGGCTCATAGATTGAAACGGTGTGTAATTATACACAGAATTCATCAAATTATAGCCTTTAATTTGATTGTTTTTGTTGACGTTTTTACGACCGCTGCTGCCTTCTTCGGAACAATCCTGAAAAAGGCAGCAGCAACTGGCAAAATGTCAACAAAAACTACAAAATTAAAGGTTGTATTTCGACAAATTTCTGCATATGTCAATGTCACTCACCTCATCTGAGCGGAAAGCCTGCTTGAGATGCGTGTATTTGAGAAACTTGGCAACTGGAAGCACGTTGGACCCAGTGTACATCAGCACGAAAAAGAACACACCCGTCAAGTAGAGACGAGGCATCGACGGATTATCCTCCATCACGAGGTAAAGTAGCGACGCAACCTTCTCCACCAGCACCGGGTCAAAGGTCACCAACAGCTAAAAGATGATACACAAAAAAGTGTGTACCGATAAAAACAATCCACAAGGTAAAGTAGTGACACTACTTTTTCAATCAAAAACATGTCAAAAACTCATTAAAATAAGATGACACACTAACCATCACCATGTACATTCATCTGTGATGTAGAGGCATTAAAGCTAAAAGTAATAATTCATAGCACTAGCAGCTTAAAGTAGTAGATGCAGTGATGTTAAAAGTTAGAAGCCCTTCAAAATTAATCAACGCTGAACACGGTAAGTACTTTAATGGGTGACTGATGAATGGCAGATGGGTAAAGTATCTCAATATGTAACCAGCCAGGTCAACTCAGCCTGGCCATCCCTCCATGGGTAAGTGCAATGAGTGCCAGCAAAATCTGGGTTAAAAGCAGGCACACGGCTTGATGCACTAGTATCCATGATCTTGCAGTGTAAACTGGTGTCTAGCTGAGGGATGCGGAAACAGAGATCAGAGCTGCCTACATTTCTGTTACATACAACGTGACAGACAGGTAAGTAGACTGAAATAATGAATAGCAATTACCTGAACGATGTGAGGCAGACAGGTGTGTTCAGACAGTGAACGCTTGACACGAGGTAAAGGTCTCACAATAGCACAGTCAGCATCTCTGTAACACAAACACGCACTCAATGGCATCATCGTATCATACCATATGATCAATGACTTCACTGGACACTGGCAGTTTAATTTAGCACAAAACCTAAAGAAACTAGAACTGCTTTAAATGCAACTGAAATGGGAAAGACAGAACAAGTGTTGTTATAAAAAAATGCATAGAAGACAGACAGAAGCATCATCATGATAGGTTTGTAAATCAAACTTACGAAAAATCTAGCACACAAATCAAATGTGACTTAGAAAAATCGCTGGAAAACTTACAAAAAATTAAGAGTAACTCCACAAAATAAAGCTGCTGACTTACTTCAAAAAAATTACAAAGAGCGTAAAACACCCGTCAAAGATCCTTAGAAAAATTCTAGCAAATTTCTTACAGACTTTTCCAAATCAGACCGCAAGTAGACAAGGCGGTTAAATGAGTGTGACAGTCAGACCTGCTGGGGTAGTACTCGCACATGCGTATGAGCATGTTGAGAATGAGCGTGGCAAGATCGGTCTCATTCAGCACGGCTTGACCAGTGGCCAGCAGTGACCACTTCAACTGGGGGATGAGTTGCAACGCCCTCCAGCCATCCATGCCCTGAGCCCAGCAACGAGTCTTAGCATTTATTAACTCATCTGCCCAGAACTGCTTCATCTGTACATACACACACACATACATACGTAGAAGTTTTTGAAAGTGGCCTAATGTTCCGGAAAACTGCTAAACCACTGTGGAAACCTAATACGGAAGCCTGGGAAAAGTTTACTTTGGAAGAAAAGAAAATTTTAAAAAATGTGACTTCAAACGATTACAGAAAACAGGGGCATTGTCGGAGCATAAGTGACGTTGTGTGGCAGAGTGTTCCAGAGTCGACTGCTGACAACCAGAAAGGGATGGTTGCCCCGAGATCTCGTACAGAGATCAAACGATGGATAAATAACATCAATCTGATCAATCAACAAAGCAGCCTATCAAAAAAAAACTGCTGTATAACTGTAGACTGTCCAAACTTCTAAGCGTAGTTTATTGATATTGCCTATAGCAAAAGTGAACACTCAGCCGAGTCTCTGCTATCGTGCGCTTATGATTCATGTGCAACATATGTAGCTATACAAATGCACTTTGATTAATTGATTAAATATATACACAGCTATCTACTTTTCACGAATCCTTCTTTTCCTAGTTCTCTATTTCATCGTAATCCTCGTTTTCACCCTCATATGGAGTCCTGACAATCCTTCTGTATTAACAGACTTGAGCAACTATAGCTTAAAGGCATGAGCCCACCACCTGGATTCATCACATGTGAAGGGACACAGGAATACCGGTTACTGATGCTCTGACGCCAGGAGAAAACAAACCAACATTTCACGGACAGTAAAAAGTGGAAGTATCGGTGCAACTGCTCGTTACAGAGCTGAGCCAACAGAAGCAGCAGATATTATGCATACAGATTCATCAATATACAACCTTTATTTTTGTATTTTGTATTTTTATGAATTTATACATAGTACTGTTGGTGGTGTAGCATAGTGGTTAAAACGTCGGTTCTGGCCAGCGAACTTTCCCTATCCTGCACTAGACTGATGGATGGCCGTTTGACCACTTTGTGGGTTAAGCGTCCGCTATCAGTCAACCAACAAGGCCAACTCAGCCTGCCATCCCTCCGGGGTCGGTTAAATGAGTAGTAACCCATGGGTTACGGTATGGGTTATGGAAGGTGGGGACCTTGGTACAGCTGACTGGGGCTGCCTAGCCGGCCACTGCGCCAGCCTGTGTCTGCAGGCTGCACACAGTGGCTGTGCGACCGGTGGCTCTGGTTAGTGATGAAAAGCGCATTAGAGGTGTGTATACGCGACGATGCGCTATACTAATCACATCCTTTACCTTTACCTTTACCTTTACAAGTACATTCAAAAGCAGCAGTAGAGTAGTTGTTACCTCATCGAAGCTGTACGGACCAAGGCGTTCCTTGTCAGCGTTGCCATAGTACCATTCCTTCTCACTCTCACGCTGCATGTCAGGCGATGCCTCGATCACATTACTCTGTGTACAGTCACAAACAGCGGCATCAGTGCAGGAAAAACAAGATAACAGAAAAACAGGATGCCCCTCCCAGTAAATTCTGCGCTGTAGGAAAACTGTCAGAGAAAATGTTCTTCTCGTGAAAACATTTTTGTCCAAAAATGCAAAAGTTGAGACTAGAATACTAATTTTGTGGAAACTCATGAGCAAAAGCGGAATTTTGAAAACCCTGTCAGAAATCTGCTGCTGTCTTCGGAATTCTGTAAGAAATCTTCAGTGTCCATCGGAAAATTGCATTTTCTGCCCCACCTAGATTTTTAACCCATGACACTGCTAGTCACAGACAGCTAACAGCAGTATGCTGGCATTAAATACGCTGCATCTCACTGTTAACAGGGAAAGAGACCAGCTTTTAATTACAAGTTACAATACGTCCTACAAAAAGTAAACCACTTTGTGATAACTTTGACAAATGCCGTTCGTTTTCAGTTATTCTTTCACTTGCGCACTAGTGATAAACCGACCGCAAAAAAAGTGGAAGCAAATGCAGCCAACTCATCTCATATTTGTCATAACGCTAGCCACAAAATGGCAGAAAAGGCACAGACTGGTAAAAAGATATTCACTAAAGCTCAACTCGACTCATACCTGCATCGGGACTGTGGCACGACTGATATGCAAATGAGCGACAGTCAGCAGCTCCACCAGTGTGCGCACTCCGTTAGCGTCAATCAGTTCCTTCACGTTCCTCTGAATATAACAACAGCTGCAATCATACATGGTGGGCCAAAAATGTAAGCTATTGTACTTTTTCTATATCTTCACTGAATATTGACCAGTTTTTACAATTTTTTCACCAGTAGGCTCTGGAAGAGATCTGCTACGCAGTGACGTGCACATCACACTTACTATTTTGCTACATTACCTTGCAAAGTATAAATATCCAAAAACGTACAATATCTGCAAATGGTAATAAGGTCGAGTGGTAAATTTTAACATTAACGTTAAATAGTTCCATTAGACCTTCTGTCCATCTGTAGATATTGTATGTTTTTGGATATTTATATTTTACAAGGTAGTGTAATGACAATAAGTGTGGTGTGCAGGCCCCTAAGTAGCAAATTTCAGTAACATTTGCAAAAAGCTGTTCATGAGAACTGCAGGCTTCAAGCAGAGTGCAAGCATACGCATCTAAGGCGTAAAGGCAACATATTGCACTTGAGAGACTAACTGATTTATTCACTTATTCACTTACTGACAGATAAATATCAGAAATGTGAGACAATAAACAGAGATACAGAGCTGGTGAAAAACAGGAATAAGTTTGATTGGTCGGAAAACTAAGACACCCAACAATGTCAGCATATACTACTAATCAACAAACAAAAGTTATGTATCAGATTAATATTGACTGAATAAAAGAACAGTGCAACAGACCTTGTGAAGAATGAGTTTGTTGAGAAACATTATCAGACGATCTCGCTCCAGCCTATCAGTGCACTAATGCAACAACAGAACAGCAAAATATACACCTTCCAATAGAACACATCATGAAAATCTGCACAGATAATAATAACAATAATAATAATCGTTTGCAAGGTGCTCAATGTCAGCAAGCAGAATATGAGGTGCTGGCAGTCGCTAGATGGGGAGCGATGGGCTATGAGCAATATAATATATCTGAGCAGATAGGTTTTGGGGTTAGGTTTAAAAGTCAAATGTGAAGTAGAGTGTTTTAACTGGAAGAAGGAAGCTGTTCCAAATGTCGGGGGCTTTATAGGAATGCAAGAACCAAACCAAGTTATTCCAGTTTACGGTAAATGACAGCTTTATGATAATATTTGACACCAAGTCTAAGAATGTTGTTAGCAAATGTCTAGACATTTTCAGTGTTCTATCTATTTTAAATTATGTTATGAAAATAAAGCATAAAATCTTGCTGAGATTTATTAAAAGAAAGAACTTTCTGTGCAGTCTGTTTCTTAAAATAGTTAGGTCTGTTATGTTTGAATTTCCAATTTCGTCGGATTTGTTTGGGGATTAGGAAAACTATACATTTTTGAAAACTAGATGGCATAAGCAATCAGAAAACCAATGTTTCCATT
>Ga0056128_1001868_pt1 | contig 24369 bp, 7 predicted proteins | sample WorMetLIZISLAND2_FD_71113 | JGI IMG/M metagenome (GOLD analysis project Ga0056128, IMG submission 71113) | Marine gutless worms symbiont microbial communities from Max Planck institute for Marine Microbiology, Germany - Olavius geniculatus... ... | reverse complement strand
GCAAATTTGCGGTTTCCATTGAAAATTCAGAAGCAAAAAGTGTTTCAGCTTCAGGGGGGCGCCCCCCTGAAGCTGAAACACTTTTTGCTTCTGAATTTTCAATGGAAACCGCAAATTTGCCCATTTTTCTAAAATTTGGAAACGGAAAAGACCATCAAACATTGTTGAATTTTGCAATTCTTGCTGAAAAATGGCAAAAAACGCACCTTTTCATATAAAGTCGCCTGTAAAAAATTTTCATGGTCGGGCCAAAGGGGGGGCATCGCACCGTGGCCCTCCTAAATACGCCACTGTATAGACAGTATGCCAGAAGTATTGTCACGAACGAATCAGAAACGTGTGAAATACGTAGGCCTATTCAAACTATATGAAATGATTTTAACTGCAGTTTTATAACGCACCTGCTGGATAAGGTCACCGACTCACTGTTAGTTAGTGGGCGTAGGGCCTATGCTCCTTTCCGAGGTTCGCCACATTGGATTCTTTGGATTAGTCTGCCACCAGCTATTCAGCGGAGCATGTTCTCAGTAGTCATTAGTCAGGAGATCTTGTGCAGACGGTGTTTAGACCTGTCTAGACTTAAACCGGACGGACCATAAAAAGCAAGCCTTGAACTTTCAAACACCCATAACTCATCGAATAACCCATTTTCAAGCTCTTTCTGTTACAGATCCACATCATACACTAAGCGCCTAGGAAAATACGAGGGTTGATGAATAAGTAATGAGAATCAATGTGTTAGACTTAAATTTTTTCACAATCTTATTACCTGTAAAAAGTACATTTTCTTCAAACACAAATAACGCGAACAGCGTAGAATTAGGCTCGTTGTTGCACGTCTGCAGTCTGCAGCCCAGGGCTTCCGTTAGTGTTCCAGAGTCTGGCGTGCCGCGTGCGTACGTCGGGGGTGTCAAATTTTGTCGACTCTTGACTTCATACAATAAGATCATCCTGCACAGAATAACGACCAAACCCTCAGTAACTATCGTCGAAATTATATCTCTGTGATGTCCGCTAGGTACGATTCAATGTTGTTTGCACCGATGCGGCGAATCGTTTGTATATGACGGTCTATGACGTCGTAAATTATCATGACGTCACATCCGCAAGAAACCTATACAGGGCGGGCCAAAAAAGTAAGCTATTGTACTTTTTCCATATTTTCGCTAAATACTGACAAATTTTCACAATTTTTTCATCAGTAGACTCTGGAAGAAAGTACTACTCAGTGGCATGCACACCACGCCTATTATGTTGCTACACTACCTTGTAGAATAGGCCCTATAAATATCCAATAACGTAGGGCCTGCAATATCTACAGATATTGGTCGAGGTAAGGTCGAGTGGTAAATTTTTTAATTATTCAAGTAAAATGTTAAATATAAGTTATACTAAGTGTCAAAAAGGTTTAGTTGTAGCTACAGAGTAAGCTTTCATCTTTCAAAAAATAGTGCACAGCTTGTAGGGCTCACAGTTGAAAAAAATTGCTCTGTATGCTCATGCAGTTAACTGAGCAAGATTGCAGCCATCAACCAGTGTACATTGTAAATAATGCACAGTAAAATCGTTCAAATTATTTGAAAAAAATGTTTAATATGTTCTCCAATGTTTTTGACACTTACTATAACTCATATTTTAACATTTAAGTTGAATACTTCAAAAAATTCAACATTAGACCTTCTGTCCATCTGCAGATATTGTATGTTTATAAATATTTGTATTTTACAAAGTAATGTAGCGACATAATAAGTGTAGTGTGTATGCCACTGAGTAGAAAATTTCTTACAGAGTCCATTGGTGAAAAAATTGTGAAAACCGATCAATATTTAGCGAAGATATAAAGTTCAATAGCTTACTTTTTTTGGCCCACCCTGCGTGTTCGAGGGAAAATGTACTTTTTACCAACATATAGACTGTGGAAAAAATTTAGGTCTAATACCTTGATTCTCATTACTTATTGATCAACCCTCGTATTTGCCTAGCCTACCACTGTCGCTCACTGTTATTACCAGACTCAAGAGTCAAGACTCATCTGTTTGGACAATAGCTACGGCATTTGTGATTTGGAATAAAGACATTTAAATCTGCGAACTAATTAATTAACTAACTAACTAATTATAGGCTACGCCTATAGTCAGCTTTAGATTTAGAACACTGACAGTAGTTGTCATTGTAACTCACTTATTCTACAACAGCTGACGATATTTCACTAGTTAGTGCACCAACGAGTTTGGGGAGCAATGGGATCTTTGATATTCACTCTCCTAACTGCTAATTTACTACACAGTACATAGGTGAAAGAATTTTGAAAATAGGTCGATCGGTATTAAACTGCCAGATGACTGCTTAATATGAATTAAGGCTACGAGTGAAACAAAATCACAATTCCAAAAACAATATACAGATGTTCTATTTTGCATATGGAAGTGACTGTTAAGACTAAATCATGCATAACAAGTCGGCCCAGTGCCGACTTAACATACGGCCGCCCACCCAGCTATACGTACTCGCTCACCGCACTGCACTATGCAAATGCAACTTAAACCGTGACCTTTTAGACTAAAACTGGAATACCGGTTACTCTGCCCTCCATAACATTCACGCCATTTTTTGCACCTGTTTGCTTTCGACAGGGACAGACAAATGAACAAAGGGGCTAGACCACTGGCGTAGCCATAGAGAAACACTAGGGACACGGGCCCCCTAGGAGCCTAATAAGTTACTTAAAATAGTACAAAAATGCATGAAAACACTTCATTTTTGAACAAAAAATCGAAAAATTTTCTGGGGATGGGGGCACAGCCCCCTCCCAGACTCTTCACCTAATGGGGAGGAGGGCCATCCCCACGCCCCACCCCTCAAGTGCCCCCACATACAAATCCTGGCTACGCCAGTGGGATAGACATATAACAAGGTCTATTAGGACAGCCACATGATAAGCAGACTGTCTCTCCCGGAAGACTGTGATAAACATAACAGCAACTGTAGGCTATGCTCACTGTCCTATCCGTCGACACTGGTCAACGATATTCAGTGAGGGTCCAAGCATCTTAACCACACAGTTGTGACTTTAGCGGTGATAAAATGGGTCAGTAGGCTATGTGTAACGTGTAGCCACGGCATTACACATGCTGCTACACACAGTGATTTCCTCGTGTGAGGTCGAAGAGGTTTGAAAACCTTATCCGAGGAAATGGGATGGAATGTGCATACTCATTCCATCCAATTTCTGCGGATGAGGTTTTTCTGCCCATCAGCCAAAAGATGCCCATCAGAACCTCGTCCCACGAACTTGGACGCGTTGTCTGACGTGTCAACACCTCAAACGAAAAAATCGGTTGTGTAGCCAGAGCTCAAGGTAGATAATTCAGCATTGGCCTATCACAGCTCTGTGACTTATGAGTTTAGTGCTCGTCTCTTTCTCGGGTCTTCAGCAGACAGCAAGTATTATAAAGTAAATATTACGGACAAAGATAGAATACATCACATCCACAACCTGCCGTTATCTTCGCAACTTCCATACCAGTTTGGTGTCAGATGAAGGCTATACATCGATGGTTGAATGGTCAATGACATTTCAAGAAAACTGAAAACAACTTTCTATGCGATGCATTTTTCAGACCTTTTGCCCAAGGTTTTAAATGTTATTGTTTGCATAAAGTTTGCTAATAAATAACACACAGATGTGCTTGCTATATTTCACTTTGCATTTTCGAAAACTTTGTAGTTGAAGTTAAAACTTTTTGCCATAGATAACTGCAGATATGATGTATTGCCATGCTACCCTCGATGTATGTGACCAACTTGCCAAAAAGTCACTAACGTAAACTCCCCCCCCCAACCTGTTGACTACAAACCCACAACGCTAACCACTGCATCAACAAGACACTGTGCATATATTGACAACATCAGTATGAGACATGCAGAATCACTGCAATAATAACAATAACGTAAGTCTTAAAGTTGAACATTTCAGCAGCAGGTCACTGCAGAGACGACGCGGCTGGCAGGGCAGAGCAAAATTTCTCCCCCTAGATTTCCGGTTGTCGGAAAATGGCTGGAAAATCTTCGCTGTCGGAAAATTGTGGCTCAACAATACAAATTCTCATTTTGGAAAAATTTAAAGAGAAGGTCAAAATTTTGAGCATCTCTGTCAGAAATCTGCAATGTCTTGCCCTGCCTTCTTTTCAACCCACAATGCCGATGGGTCACTGAGACAGAGAGGCATACAGTATATACCACTGTGTCATGCCATGCCATAAGATCCCCACGTCTCAGTAGTAGAAAGACAAAGACGAAGAAAGAAAGGACGGAAAGAAAAAGGTCTGTGTAATGGCTACAGCACTGCATACAATGTTTGACTTGCAATCAGAAGTGCTTCACAATCTCTGAAGTGGCATAAGGTAATGATACCACAGTGCACTATGCGGCCACTCACTGCCAGCGCTGGCGAACGACTGAAACCACAATGCATCAAGCAGACATGCCACCAACCCAATCGGCCATGGCCCTGATCAAAAAAGTAGGACCACAACCATTTTTCACTGTGTTATAAATGGCAGAGGACTACTGGATCTTGGTGCAGTCAGCAGACACACCACCACCTCAGTCAGCCATGCTGGAGATCAAAAATGTAGAACCAAAACCATTTTTTTCACAATTCCACCAAGTGGCTGGAGGCAGATCGGCCAGTGCTAGCTGGGTACATCGTGCTCAGTGTCTGGACTGTCAGTCACCAGCACGGGTGATGGCTGGGACATCTGTGTTGTTGGTAATGATGACTGTTCCTCTGCTATTTCATTCAGTTCAGTGTTCAACGCCTCTGCACAAACACATCACATACAGCATCAGCTGATCCATCTGTAACTAGTCAAACAGATCAGTTATTTAAAAAGACTTTGAATAAGCTTGTAGACTGAGACAATGAATAATAAGCTATACAAAATTTGTCAAATTACAACGCCTATGACAACTCATTCGCAGTAATGACATGTACCATAGTGATACACAGAAATTATTCCAAGGAATGCAGCAGCGGTTGCCAAAAAGCCAACAATATAACTATGTCTAATAAAAACTGCAATGATGTAATTTGATAAATTCAAATGAGTGACCAGCTAAGACATTTATTGCTTTAGCAGTACAATAATAACTTCTGAATGATGGACCATAGTCGAGTTGAACTACAGCTACTCAAGCAATGATTGTCGGACTTTATGTGTTTACATGACTCTGTTTATGTTTATAAGCATATGATCAATCACATCAAATTCCTCAAACAACTGCATAGAATTCAATCAAACATATATCATATATCATCACTTTCGAAGTAAACTCGAGGACGAAAAACGGACAAATAGACAGAATCTAGTAAATACATTTCTTCCTTTCTTCAGCAGAGGTAAAACTAAAACAAAAAACGACATAATGATGCATAATCACATGACACTAACCTTCCTGGTTGCTTTCAGCATCACTGAGTTCTACATCGTCTTCTAAATTCTGTAGAAAAGTTACAACATCGAACCATTTATTTAATCAACATCTGCTGGAAACACAGGCAGCATTTCTTATCGAAGTAGGCCCCTATCTGACAATGTGTGTCACAGTTGCTTCCGTGCGAAATTTTAACAGCATGACAAACATACTTTAAAAATACTGCATCTACTCTAAAACAGGGTTCCACTCTTTTACTGACCAAAAAATCCAGGACTATTCCAGAACTTTCCAGGACCCCAATGACAAAGTTTCCAGGACCTTTTCGTAGCCCACAAATGGTGAAATATAATGAAAAATTAAGTATTTAAGCAAGCAATAGTTAACACAAACTGGATGATATACTATTGCTGCTTGTTTTCCATTTGAGCCTATGAAAAAATGTGTGACTTTCAAGGATGTTTTCCAGGACTTTCCAGGACCTCAAGTTTTAATTTCCAACTTTTCAGAACCAAAGTGATTTTCTGGAACTTTCCAGCTCCTGGAATTTTCAAGAAAAAAACTCAGGACTTTCCAGGAGATGTGGGAACCCTGCTAAAACTAACTGTACTTCAAAACCTCGTAAAAATGCATATTTTTCAGCTATCGTGATCATGTGGTCACTCACATGTCCACAAAAGTGTCTCACAGTGGACAGAAAAGACCAGCTATTCTTTTACAGTGTCAAATCAGTTTTACTGTAATGTTAAAAAAACACTAATAAAAAAAGTTGCTGAAACTTCTGCCACAACCATTCTCCTGAGTTTGCTCTCTGGGACTAGCCCAATGTGGAGTAACCTGTAAGCATTAACAACATTCATGCTAACTGCCTGTCATGTTTGCAAATGAACCCCTGGCAAATCAATCGAATGTCTCAAAGTACTCATTAAATGAAACGGTAACTAATAAGCTGTATAAATTAATCAAATTATATCTTCTAACAAATAACAAACAAACAAAAACGATTGCAATTTCATGATTTTATATAACTTACTAGCCTATGGCACACGCTGATGAGCAAAGCATAGTATCCAGTACCCAACTGATGACAATCACAGGACAGGAATAGACAAGTCTTCATTACGTACAGTTTTGTCGTAAAAGTTCACCATCCCAAAGTTTGAAAATAGCAATGTATGGTTAGCTTTCGGGTAATAGGCTAGGATTAGGATTATAGACAGGGCAAGAGTTAGGAATATGGTTGTGGTAACTGCATGAAGCGATATCCGTTGGGTGGTGAGTTTTTGCCAATTACAAACATACTTCATTAGAAAGATGCGAGTCCGAGTCGTCAGCGGCGGAAGTGGAAGGCTGAAATTGCAAGCTGGCAATGTTTTCCGGCCAGAACCTCTGCGCTGACTTTGAACTGCCTTTGTTAGCCTTCGGCTTTGAATCAGTGGCAGGTGCCCCGGCAGAGTCTAGCATTGGCTGCAGGATCCGCCGTCGACCGTTTATAAACCTTACCACCACATCAAGTCAATTGATCAGTTTGTCATATCAATCAATGAATTGAGCAATCGATAAGCAATCATGTGGAACTATTTAATTTGTTATTTAATTATTTAATCAATCAATCCATAATTCATTCCATCAATTAACAAAAAACATTTATATAGCACCACATCACGAGAAAATCAAAAATACAAACACACATTACATTACGCAAGTCATTATAACTATTTGCACTTTTCTGTTATCTCAGAATGTTACTGAGTCAACTAGAAACTAGCCACATGTCCTGCCAAACAACCAAAAATCACAACCGCTAAGCTTGGGAAAATGGCTATAAATTAATTAATGACATATGCGCTTAACTTTCTAAAGCTAAATTATAAAGAAATTAAATAAATATGTGCAGACAACTCCAGAATAAATCGCTGGCTAAAACATCAATACCAGTGAAACAAAATGGATACTAATATGCTTGGTGCTTTAAATGGTGAAAACAGAATGCTAGTATGTACAAAACATTGGACACATATAGCAATACAAAAACACACTGACCAGTTATTGACTTGTATTAACGTCAAATTTGTTTGCGCTGCAATCTGCCGTTTCTCATCTTCTGTCGGATATGGATGCTGCATAACAACAAGTTGACACATTCAGTCCATTAGATATATAAAAAAACTATTACACAATTTGCTACTCTACAAAGCAGCACACACATGCACACACTAGCAATGTTTGTTTAACCGGCCTAATTATATAAAGTTAGTAAACGTTAAAACAGGTCCCTGTATCACAAAAAATGTCTAAAAAATTATCCCAAATAACATGACTGTAGACTAACAAAAAGTACAAATGAATGCAATGTAATCAATGCCACGTCATTAGTCTAGAGTGGAGCAAGTGAAAGTATATAAAACACTACACCATGGGCCATAAAAAACATGGCACTTTACTTTTGTTTATATCTTCGCCAATTATTGACCGATTTTCAAAATTCTTTGACTGACACACTCAGCAGACAATTTGCAATAATGCAATTATTATATATCCCACCATATCGTAAATGCGTCTCTATACTACCTTGTAAAATATAAATGTAAACAAAAACTAACGATAATAACAAAAATTTAGGTAAACTAAAAAAACACTTCAGACCAACATTGTAGTGAATTATCCGTATGACACTGGACTGTGTTAGACCCACACAATCTGGTGTCATAACTGACCATTTACCGCAATGTTGATCTGAAGTGTTTTTTTCATATACCAAAATGTTTGTTTGTTATTATCATTATTCACTCATATTTTACTTATATTTCACAAAGTAATGTAGAAATCATTTACGGTGTAATGGGATATGTAATAATCACATTATTGCAAATTGTCCACAGAGTGTGCCAGTGAAAGAATTTTAAAAATTGATCAATAACTGGCAAACATATGGACAAAAGTAAAGTGCCACGTTTTTTGGCCCACCCTGTAGAATTACGTTGAACTACTCAAACGATGAAAAGCTAAGTCTGGACTCATCAGCTGGACAAGAGCATAGAGTAGTTTCATGCACCACAACTCAGCTGTAATTTGGCTGATCTGTTACTGAATATGACCATAAATTTAGCCAGAGCCAAATTTAGCACAATGAGCCAGAACCTACCTTACTCTGGCATATCCATGATGTAATAATCTTAATGCAATGAAATAAGCATTCAATGCATCAAGACAACAAACATGACATAACATTATTTACATGACATAACATTATTTACATGATGGCTGAAAAGAGCGGAATTCTGATATAAGTTGCGACACATACGGCGATGTGCTGGAACAGCCATGATTTCATGATCTGCGTTGCACGCTTTGGAAGGATGCCGCGTTTCAGTTTCCTGTCATCATCGTCACTGAGACTTGCTGGAGACGAAGTGATTGCTGCAGGATTTACTGACAATAACACAGCAATTGCTGTGTTGTTAGCAATGTGTCACACTGACGAACTTACATGCTTATCTCACCATTCATACTTACCTTAATTCCACCATTCATATCTTATGTGACGGAAAAACCAGATGCAACACGTGACACATGAGATAGTGTCTATTAGAGACGTCGGCTCACCATTCCGAAAGTCCACCATTCTGAAGGCTGCCAATTTGAAAGGCTGTCATGATTAGAGATAAGGTTTAAAATCAGCATTTGAGTTAGTTTAGCGTTAAGTAAGTACGGTTTTGTTGTCATCTAAAACAGGTTTTTGGCAGCCTTTATTTGAAATGGCAGATCTGAATCAACTCGCCAATTAATCAAAATCACTAAATCAGTCAATCCATCAGTTGAGTAATTTCAGTTTCACAACTCGTGCAGCCTGCAACCACCGCTCTTGTAATACGCTCAACAGAAAACCCAATTTTAACTTTCTTGATCTGCTCAGAAGTTAATAGATGGTTGTGAACATTTAATGGTATGAAATTCCACACTGCCGGGCCAACACTCTACTATAAAGCTGCAAGAACTGTATCAATCCAAATATAAAATACTAGTTCATACAAAATAAATTTTAAAAACAAGTCATGTATTACTTAGGAGTATCTATTATCAATCCAGTTACCTTGAAGAATAGCTCAAAATATATGGGCAGTACATAAATACAAATTTTAATGAAACAAAAAGTCAACCTGCAAATTTTTTTAATCATTTACAATGATAAATGATTAACAGACAAACTGACTGAGTTTTAAGTATATTCAATTATTACTATAATTAGCTACTATTATGTCTTGGTGTACACTTCATACCAGTAGTAAGCAGAGATGATGCTGCAAATGACGGTGTATGTGCAATAACTGGCTGCTGTATCTATCACAACCATTCAATAACTCAGCATCAGTATAGTACATACATAGTACAAGAAATCTGAGCTAATGCTCATGGGACGCACGAAAGCCTATAGCAGTTCCTGTTTGCAAACTGTCAGTCTATCTCCAGCCATTTCGTTGCGAGTTTTACAGGGTACCGCTTTTTGATGCCCTCGTGCGCAGGTTTCCTTGAACCTAGAAAATCGAGACTTATGTCATATGCGGCTTGTCCATGTCTATCTCAATTGGTTTCGGTGCAATTCGCTTCTGAAACGTGTCTCGCAACCCGAAATTGCCAAAAAACCATAAAAACCCCTATTTTAGCGTTCAAGGTCATCCAAGGTCATTGAATTTGGTGGCAATCGAGAGCCAGTGTATGACTTCATATTAGTGATTAACAGTAACCTAGGCTCTATCTCGCACCGTTACTGAGATACAGCGACTTATTGGCCAAAAATCGCAAATTTTTCCCACCCCCTCTCATTTAGCACCCTCGTTCGAGGTGACCCCCTTTGAATTTATGGAGAAGCTTTATGGTTCCTGAAACTAGAGTCTTCCAGGCAGCCGATGGTGAAAATTTGGAGATCCTAGCTTGCACCGTTTTAGAATGATCCACCCATGTGACAGACGGACAGACAGAATTGCGATGGCTAAGATGCGCTAAAAGCAGTAGCTTCTTTCAAGCGTAATAAAATGCTAATAATATTAATAATACAAACATTTGTAATGTGCACAATGGCTGCCTCTCTGTCTGTTTATGAGATTATTCAAAAAGTGATAATTGATTTTGTTGGACAATTGCCCACAGACCAAGTAAAACTGACTAGGTTTTATTGAAAAAACTAACTAATATCTGGATCCAAAAAATTTTCTTAAAAATTGGCTAAAAGTTTGTGCTTCCCAAGTGCTTCTGGAACTGCTGTGATACTGCACTGTTATAAATATGTTTACTTGCCCAGACAAGTCGGCCAAACATCAGACGGAAAGAAAAAAAACAGTTGATAAAACAGTACATGACAACTGTACAAATATGAGAACACAACCACGTCTTCTACGTAAAACAGGCAAAAAATAATACAAACATCAAAAAAATAAAGTAAACTGTCATACAATTTATGTGTCAACTGTATCATACCTGTATAGGCTGAGCTACCAAGCCATGCGGAGTCTGTACCATCTGATAGACGGTTCCCCCGGACACGACCTGCCCTTGCGCCAATGCACCAAGTGACGACTGTGTCGTGGTGTCACCGACTGCCAGTGAGCTCTGCTGTAGTGCAAGTAGGTCATCCTCGGTCAGTGTGCTGCAGTCGCCCACCTCACCAAGTAGATGTTCACTGCTGAGCTTGGTCTTGAGTGACGTGATGTAGCGCTGACAGAAGTCCTTGCATAGCTCACCGACCTTCTCAATCTCAAGCATGTGGATGCGCAGCACTTGGATCGCTCGCACCATCTAGCAACAGCGTTAACTGTCCGTTAACGTGCAGCATCACTACAGTGTGGCCTGGTAGTGTAACGGTAACGGGCCAGACTGGTGACCAAAAGGTCCTGGGATTGACTCGGACCTGGAGCACTGTCAAGTAACAACTTTGGACAAGTTGTTCACATACATGTGCCTCTGTTCACCAAGCAGTATAATTTGGTACCGGTCAAAGGGCAGTGATGCCCCGCAACTAGGAAGGTAACCATAGGTCTGGCGTTGCACTGGCCATGCGTCACGGACTCAGTGGTCTATCCACCTACGGGCTCAACAGCTATAGAAAGTGAGATGAGCACCTCACCTACACCCCACAGGGGCACGACATGCTTTATCTTACATTTATCACTACAGTTAGTAAGGTAACTTAGGTATGATAAATGGAACTACTTAACAAAAACTGTCTGAACATAAATTAAGCTAGTTAAATGATGGCAATTATCATGTACAGTGTACGCTTTGCCAAAATAATATCAAACTCTGCTAAAAGATAAACAGTGAAAACCACAAATGCTACAACACAGTTATAGAAATAATCATGCTATTTGAAGTTACACAATCTGGCGTTCGGAAATGTCCAAGTAAATCAGCACATCTGCAGCTGAAAAGGCAGTTCAAAACTGCACTTTTATGCACGACAGCAGCTACTTCTGTAGCGTGTCTTAGCTATCGCAATTCTGTCCGTCTGTCTGTTCATCTGTCACAGGGGTGGATCAGTCAAAAACGGTGCAAGCTAGGATCACTAAATCTTCACTGTCGGCTGCATGGAAGACTCTAGTTTCAGAAACCGTAAAGCTTTTCCATAAATTTGAAAGGGGTCACCCAGAACGAGGGTGCTAAATGAGAGGGGAGTAGGAAAAATTTGCGGTTTCAGCCAATGTTGGAATTCATGCATTGGACGTGGCTTGCAATACTGAAATTCATGCACTAGATATGGCGCTAAGCATCATCCGCCGTGGAATCTAAATGAAACATCGTTGTGAACTTAGATTTCATTCGCACTGGGGCCTTCACACATGCATCGCTGTCGCTCGTTCCACTTTGTGTTAGCTGGGCTTTTCTTATTCGTTACTACTCCCACATGCATTTGGTTCGTTTTTACTGAGTGCTGTAGTTACTGCAGCTAGGTGAAATAGTGATTAATAAAAAATCTGAAGTCATGGTTTGTGGTTCAAATCCCAGTTAAATCCTACACACACACACCCATGCCTCTGTTGTTAATTTGGTACCAATATAAAAATTGAAAAAAGTAATGGCAGATTATAGAGAGGATGTGGTCTATCATCCATAAAACTGGACACTTCACTGCTGGCTCATTTAAAAAAAAATAGAAGTAAAGATAAGCACAGCAACTGTGGTATATCATTTAAAACTTTTTCCATCAACCTGGTACAGAAATTCTAATGATGTAAATAGTAAAGAAAAATAAATTACAACACCAAATATCTTAGGTACAAACAGAAGTAACTGAAAATAACTACACAGCAGTAAATGTTAACAGATGAAAACCAGCTACGAACCAGTCCATCAACCTCAGGGTTATCAACGAAGAATGGTTTTCCATTTTGCTCCTGCTGGCGCACAAATGAAAGGATATCTTCATCAAAACTTTCTGATGAGACTCCGGTTCCACTGGTCAGGACTGTTGCTTTCTCACACTTCTCAAACAGAGATGTTAGAAGTGGAAACAAAGGATGCCTGTATAACAAAAAATCCAACAAACAATTGCTCTTTCAATTCTACTTTTCCTTTTAATGCTCTTATTCAAGTACAATCTACATAAAATAGCTATAAATCACATCAGATAAGTCAGTCTGCAAGTCAAACGCTCACATAACAAGAAGCCCAGCTATCGACAGGAAAAGGCAACTGTACCGCCTACGTCCGAAGCCCAGCCTCTGATTTCCAGTCACATAAAAGAAAGCGATTTGTCAGAGGTGAGACAGTTCCATGCATGCTATGTTAACAAAATGCTGTCTTAAATCCTACAATGAATGCCAGTATAACAAACATCACAGGTGGTAATTTTGTCAAGCAATATAAATAGCTAAATAGTTCCATGCACATGGTCATCTCACCAGGTGATGTAAAGAGCTACAGAGTAAATGAACAAGGAAAATATCGAATGCAGATTTGCAAATATATCTCACAATAAAAATGCCTTGATCAAGAAAACATGCTACAACCTATACAGCTCCCGTTGCAGTACTGACCTTCAAGGTCATTCAAGGTGAATAATTTTCACGTCATTTGAAAGTCAATATGTGACCTCCTATTAGTGATCAATAGCAACTTAGGCCCTATCTCGCACCATTTGGCCGCAATAGCATGTAAGGGCCTTCAAGGTCAATCAAGGTCAATGACTTCCATCAGCACCAGCACTTTAACCAGCACCTTTGGCTTTGGTGCTTCATGGTCTTTGCTAACAGCGTCAGTGCACTTACTGATAAATAAGTTGTTTATCAGCATCAAGCTGAGCATCCGTTACTTCTGGTTCTTCAACGGTTTCGGCAGCAGGCTGCGCGACGTTGGACTTGTCTGGCAATGTGCTACAATGTCACACAAGTTCACGCAAGTTCACACAGTTAGAAAACAAATCCGATGAGTAGCCTAAACATTCTATACATACTGGTTGGACAATGACATATGCCTTGCATTGGGTAAATTCTTTTAAGTGTTAAAAATGTGCCTTTACAGCAAAAAATATTTTTAAGATGTGAACATCGAATAAAAATGCTTTTTATTTGACATTCTGACTGAATCCAATGCTTCAAAGACATAACTTTCTCCTACTCATAAAATTTTTGTCTTTTGTCATCACATATATATATGAGCACATCTGAATACAAAATATGCCATTAACTGATCAGCAGCACTTCGATTTTTATACACAATTATTTTAAATCATTTTCATTCTAACAATCACTGTTCAACATTTACTAAAAATAAACGTGAAAAAATATAAAAAAATATCAGAATTAAAAAAATGGTTAAAAAACAGGTTCTATGAAAATTAGAAAATACATTTATAAAGCCTAAGTAAAGCCCAGTTTTCGGTGGGCCGCGGAATTTCAAGCGAAGCTGTGGAATTTGCGCTTTCCATGAAATTTTGATATTTCAGCAAACTTGAACAAACAAACAAACAAAACAAACAAAAATGAACAGTGATTAGTACGATCGTTGGCTTGATAACATAAATATTAGTAATTATGCACTAACTATATCAAGGACAAAAATCAAACTGAACTGCGTAAAGCTGTGAATCCTAGTATTAGCTATCGCAGTATGGCACAATCGACACAATACAACTTGATTGCACTTTTCAAAAAAAGAAAATGGTATTCTTTTCTGCATGTCGCTAGCATAATTCAGTGCAACACCAGCCTTCAATAACTGAAACTTCTGAATAAGATATGAGCTCAGTTTACTCACAAACGGAAGACCTCGGTAAGCCGCAAAATTTCGACAATTTTTCCGCAGCAAGCAGCGGAATTTTGCAAACTGGCCCACGGAATTCCGTGGAAAACTGTGGGTGTGGGCCCTAGTGATAAGTAAGAAGACACACACACCTTTGCCAGAGCAGGCAAAAGGGCCCTACATACCCTCTGGTCAGAGGGGCCTCACATATGCTGAGAAACCTCATGCTATGTAAAAAAAATTCTAGTTTTTTACATATATTGAAAATATAAAATAAGCAAAAATGAGGAAAGTTTACCCAAAATGGACAAGTTTATTACTTTTCATTAATGTACAGTAATCTGTGACGTACTGCAGCCTATAAAACTTCATTTTTTTGCAGAAACAACACAAACTGTATCTGACTTTTTGCATTTCCAAATTTCAGAAAGTGGGCAAATTTGCAGCTTCCATTGAACATCCAAAAGCCAAAAGTGTTTCAGCTTCAGGGGGGCTTTGCCCCCTGACTAAAGGCTCTTCCCCTGGATCCCGCTGCCAGAACCTCCAAACCCCCATAATAAGGGCCTTACAGTTGGATTTCGAAGTGGGCCTCCAACTCTATAGCACTGGCACTGACCTCTGCTGCTGGACCAGTTGTACAGGTGCAGCTGGCGCAGGCACAGAGTTCTGAATGACAACAGTTCCAGTCAAGCCAGCGGCTGGTTGACAGAGAAATGGCAACGTGTGTGGCAGAAAGGTCACCAGACCCTCAGCAGAACTCTGCATGGCAAAGCTCTTTATGACGACCACCAAGTGAAATCTACTAATGATCCAGATTTCACACAACAAACAATAAAAATGCTGGAGTTAGAGAGTAAGTGGAGTTTTTCATCCTGCACGACACATTTATGGTAAATATCATGACATAATGTTGTAGTCAGACCACCAACAAACTGGTTGCACTAAATAACAAAAACTACTGAAAACAACCAACTTGTTGTCAATAGTTTTCGGTTAGAATTATATATATTGGTACTGAAAACTAGCGAAAACTTTTTCAATATTTAGTGTCACCCCAACAAACCAAGACAATAACAGCAAACAGCTTGGGTGGCAAGAATCAAAATTTGCAATTTTCCAATACAATTCATGTCCACTGTTAGGGATTGGGCTTTATCTAGTGGGGGTGCTACAGCGACGTCCGACATAAGCCTATAGCGGGAAGGGGCGGCGGCGTAGCGGATTGATTGGCAGCTGGCGTCCACAAGAAAAAGCGACAATGCAGATTGGGGCTCTTTGCTACTGCGACCATACAGGTGCCGTATCAAAGGCCGGGAGTGCTTACAATGTCGAGATGTTGCTGTGTATATAACTGCAATGTACGAGCACAAAGAAATTTGTCTTATTACTTGGCACACATTACCATTTATACAGTAACTGTGCACTTCCTAAACGGCTGACTGCTACATCCGGAGAGAAGGTTCTGGACAGTCGCCGTAGCACCCCCACTAGATTATGTAACCCCAATCACTAACATCCACTATTACGAAGGGGCGCCATTTCAATACTGCTTCAATATAGGTATTTTCAGTCCAAAATTCTGTACTTTTTGATGAAGAAAAATCTGACAAGCAACTGTCCCCTTACTGCCACAATACAGACTGCCTGAATGACACACAAACAATGCAAAAAATAATAGGCTTAAAAGTAGCACACATACACAGATAAAATAATGCCAATGCTCTGCAGAGAAGAGAATGTCAATGATGCCTCTCGTGACTCACAATTATTATCAGCAGTTGCAAATGGATAACTCAGCAATCGGGTGGTCAGTGTTTCCAATCCCAGGGTAGACCACCAACAATGCAAGGCTACAAGTCAGATGCAGTGGCCTGTTACACGGTGGGATCTATTTGCAGCGAGTGTGAATTCCGGGCGCGCCTGTTTGTAATTAGGCGGCAACCGGTGACAGATACACACGCCAGACAGACAATTTGACTGACAGTTTACCTTCAATAGCTGACACTGTCACTCATCGTCAATATGGCGACAATAAACCGCAGCCGGTTCTCGACTCTTCGGCGCACAGCTGCGACCGCTGCAGGTCGGTGTTTACGAGAAACCGGCGACCAGCTGCGGTCACGTGACGTTAATTGACAGGCGGGGCGTATCATAGCACCTGCGGTAGGCTGAGCTAGCAGATGGTGGCCTAGTTGCTCGGCGGGCCAGGCACGCTGGCAAGACACGGCGCCTGGCTGCAGAGACGGGACTGGAAGCAGCTCGCCAGCATCGCTGATTCTACAGGGTGCGCTAATAAGAACAATTTTCTAGGAAAATTTTACATCTCCATAATTTAGCAGATTTTTCACAACGTTTACGATATTTATGGAAGAATGATGATTTATTCCGGCCATATCCAGCAAATTCGAGTTTTAAAATAATAGGCCTAACTGTCTGAACGAGGGCTAAGCCCTATAGGCTATATAGCTTATGCCAGGTAGCATTTCACAAAAGGAACGCAAGTTCAGTAGTCTAACTAAACTGAGATTCTGACCTAGAAATAGCAGTGTTGGCAATCAAGCGTTAAACATAAGCTAATATACAAACTTACTGTTCGCACGCTAATATTCTTCAAAATAATATTAATGATAATATAATAATATGTTAAAATAATATAATATATTATATTATAATGGCATCATTTTGACGTCATTGCTAAAAGTAGGCTATGCGAGGTTTTAAAGTTTAAACTGTTGTGTTGTTTGTTTTCTTCTTCTTGTAGTATGGTTACAACCGTACCGCCAAATACGACCTTTCACCATATGTCTCTCGAATGTCGATCTTGCGACGGTCTCATAGCTTCACACAGGATCAACTCGGTGACCGGTCCACTAGATCAGTTCTTTGTACAGACATTTAACCTATGCTAGCTCCGACGTTTTAGTCTATTATGGCCTATTTGTTAGCCGGCCGTACTTTAGTATAAAGGTCGAGCTGTTAATTGGCATGAGTTGTCGTCCGTCGTCTGTCTCTCCCTCCGTCACAGATGTACTGTGGCTAAACGGTGCAAGATAGGGCATGTTGCTATTGATCACTAATAGGAAGCCGCATGGCTTTCAAATGAGATATAAATCATTGACCTTGAATGACCTTGAAGAGTAACGCAGTATGGTAAGCCAATCATACGGTATTGTGGATGAACGGTGTAGTAGAGGGTCGGTGATTGTATCATGGGATAGGGCAGTGGCGACTTCCTATAGGCTGTCAATAGTAACCACGTGTCCATCTCCAGCCGTTTGGCCACAATTTTGAATGGAATGTTTAAAGCTATAAGTGGCTGTATCTCGCAAACGGTTAGAGATACGGCCTAGGTTACTATTAATCACTAACAGGAGCTGGCATACGCCCTGTCAGATTAGATGGAAATCAGTGACCTTGGATGACCATGAAAATCGTTACGCGCTATTGCGGCTATACGGTGCGAGATAGGGCCTAATTAAGTTGCTATTGATCACTAATTGGAAGTCGCATACTGACATGAAAATCATTCATCTTGAATGACCTTGCAACAGGAACTGCAGGCCTGTAGGCTGTAGCGTGTTTTCCCGAGTGAGAAATATTTGCAGAACCTGCATCCGATATTTTCCTTGTTCATTTACTTTGCTCTGCCTTTGACAAATCAAATCGCTTTCTCTCCGTGACTGGAAATCGGAGGCTGGGCTTCGGACGTAGGCAGCACGGTAGGCTTTTCCTATCGATAGCTGCGCTTTTTGTTGTATTAGTTGTCGCATATGCAGCAAGGGCGTATTATAAGCATACAATACAGCTCAGTGTGGGTGGTTTGGCGTAGTCATGCAGCGTGATAGATTTTTTACCCTACCGTACTACTCAAGTGGTATTGGCATAGTTAGAGTCCTTCCCTTTGTCCGTCTGTCCGTCACGGACGTACTCTGGCTAACGGGTAGAAGAAAACTTTTTACACGAATAATTAGCCATTTGTGTGAAACTAGGACATGCAAAATTTTAGCGTTCTAGACCTATTCCAAGGGGAACATTTTCAAATTCGGTGTTGAATGGACGCGGAAGTAGGGAAAAATGTGCGTTTTCAACGGAAAACTGGCCACGGTGAGAGATAGGGCCAATGTTACTATTAATTACTAACAGGAAGTAGCATACGCCCTTTCAGATGAAATGAAAATCATCTACCTCGGATGACATTGAAAAGGTCACTGACAACCAGTACGGTCATCTATCCTAGCGACAGCTGGGCTTCTTGTTAGTTAACGTTAGAGCCGAGCATTATTTTGGACTTCAAAGGCGAGTCTTAATTACGTATATAGGCCTATACTTACGGTTTGCGTCACTTGTCGGGTCGTCCATTTAAATGAAGTCAGCCAGTTAAAGAAGTTATTTTCACTGCCGATGCTGAAATGTGTGTAGGATCTAACTTTTCCCTCGGGCCTCTACATAGCTACTTATTGGTGGCTTCCTTTTCCTACAGTTCTGTGTATTTGATCGCTGCGTCGTTAAAGAAAACAGAAGACATGTCGACGACGACGACGATGATAATGATGATGATGACGGACTGTTTCATTGCACAACGATGGACGTAGCCTACTTGACTTTGCTTCTGTTGTATCGACAATAACACAATGCACACGTAGGCCTACCGCGCATATAGCACATTTATATAGGCTAGCCTATACATACAGGACGCACGCATACACACTGCTGCAGGGGTGACCCCACCCCGTCCAGGACGTCGAATAAGGCGCTGGTTCGTGCGGTGATGACGTCATAGTGACGTCAGCTATGACGATGACCGTTATGCAAGCCGCACACATAGAGACGTTGACATGCATTTTTTACGATGACCTGATATCACGGACACACGGATAGCCTAGAAACCTACTCACTGACAGCATGCACAGTATCACACAGAGTCTCACTAGGTCTAGGCCTACATGTATATACCAACTAATCGAATTATGTACAAAATATGACACGATCAATAATAATTGCCCGTTGATGCACAGCGGCAACAAAACCAAAATACCGGTACTCTCTCCTGGGCCTAAGTCTATCGATCAGCAAAATCAACACACAGAATTGTCACAACCTTAACTTGTCAAACAATACACGTTCAAACGCAAAACGCGAAGATCTAATTAATGTCAAATTGGACAAACTAAACTAAAACATAAAGCATTTTAGTTAAAAACTAAAAAACAAGTAATTTGAGCAAAGCTCGCGTGACGCGCGACAGCATCGGTCCTGTCATCTAGACAATTAGTGTACAGCGTGCAATAGAATAATAATGCATCATGAAAAACTCCTTAAATCTAGGAGATCATAACTTAGCTGGTGAAAATGTACCTTCTATGCTAAAAATGTTGTACGTAGGTTGTCCGGATCTACCTCTAGTAGTTTCAGTGCAATTCATTTTTGAAATGTGCGCCACAGCCGAAAATTGCAAAAAAAGCACACAAACCCCCTACTTTGGGGGTTCAATGACATTTAAGGTCAAGTGCACTGTGTCTATCTGTAACAGTTTTACGCTACATGAGCCAATAGCAGTAAAATAAGAACATTTTAGGGGGTACCCCTCTTTCACGACGTCATTCGAGGGGAACCCTGTCATCTAGGGGCTCGAAATTTTGTCACAAAAAAACTAGAGCTCATGGGGCAACCCACAGTGAAAATTTGGTCATCCTTGCTTGTACCGTTTTCATACAGCTCAAGCGTATGACAGACGGACGAACGGACAGACAGACAGACAGACGCCTGGGTTATGGCTAAGACGCGCGAAACATTCTGCTGTTGCGCATAAAAACTACACTGCGTCACAAAAAAAACATCCCCGACATTTTGGACTATAACTTGAAAACCAATGGTCAAATTTTGATAATTTTTGGTACGAATATTTCTGACACAACTTGCCATCAAGTGACCGTTCAGTTTCCCACCTCACCCAATGTATGTTTCTGCACTACTTAGGGAAAGTAGATCAAGCGAAATATGTGTAGAAATAAACAGAAAACCTGAAAAAACATCCTCGACGTGATCGTAACTTAAATAAAGATTAGCAGATTATAATAATTTTTGACACAGCTGGCTATTAAACACGTGTTTTAGTTTCCACCTTACCCAACGTCTGCTTTTGCACTACCTGGGGAAAGCAATGGATGAAGAAAGCGTCTCCTTGCCTGTATCCGCATAGTGGGCCAACACTTCAAGCAGTTTTACTGCAGGCAGTTGAAAATGGACAGCTGGATGAAATGTCAACCAAAGTGTCAGAAATGTAAACAAAACGTGTTTTTTACGCATTATGTTGATTAAGCAGTCATATCACATTAAATATAAAAAATGATATTTCGCTGGTTGTGTTTTCCCCAGGTAGTGCAAAAACAAAGGGTGGGTGAGGTGGAAAACTGAATTGTCATTTAATGGCAAGTTGTATCAGGAATATTCGTACCAAAAATTATCAAAATCTGATAATTGGTTTTCAAGTTACAGTTGATAATGTCGGGGATGCTTTTTGGTGACACAGTGTATATGTCAGCCCAGTGCCGACACAATTTTTATTATGCGGCCGTCTGTTTAGTTTTTGAAATGAAAATTAGCACACAGGTTACGATAGCCCTGCCGACTATTCGAGTGCTTTCTATGTTCTGACAGTTAGGCTACTGTAGGTCAAGTAGGTCAAGAACCTATTCGTTTTATCGACAATTTCTGAACAACATATTTATTACAACATCAACTTTAGAAGTAGACTATAGCGCGTTATCTATGGGCCTGTCGGGTTCTTTCACAAAGTTTGACTAATTAGTAGAGTCATGCTTACTATTTTCCAGGTCGTCTACTAAGTCTTGAAAAGATCGAGAAAAAGAACCTAGAAGTAGCGAAGTGTTTCGGTCGGGAACGAAATAGCCGCGCATGGTACGAAAAAAATAATTACAAACACTTCCAGATAATATAAGCGCGGTGAAAATGCCGACCAATCTAGATGTTATAAGTATAATACAACGTACCACGAATGCTTAATAGCCTACATAGTTAATAGTTAGTAGGCCTACATAAACATGTCGTTGTCGTCTGCTAAAGCCGTACCCACAAGTACGATATGACGACGATTTGGCTACATGCAACTGTAACTGCAACCGGGCGCGGCGCGAGTCTTCAAACACTGGTTAAGCACGAAGCTGTTTACTGTTTATCAAAGTCAACGAATCAAAACATAATATCGCTTTATGAAATCATTACCTAATTGTTTACAGGACTATTATACAAATAGTGAACCTAGCGACAATTATTACTATTTTGCCCAATTTAAACATGCTTGACCGGCTGCCTGACTGCCGGAAAATTGTCAGAAAAATATTTATCTTGTCGTTCAAAAATGCACGATTTGGGGATAAGGACCCCATTTTGGGAAATTTGGGGGAAAAATCAAAAATTTGAGCACCCAAAATCTTCTATGTCGGACACTTGAAACTATCTATCGGAAATTCGCAGTCTGTCGGAAAAAAATGCAACTTCTTTTTTAGCCCACGACGACGCTAGTTCAATTGACCTAAAGCACTGAACAATATAAAAACGTCTTAGCAGCAGCAGCAACAACAAGACAATGACGTCACACTAGCATCCTAACAGATTTTTCACAACCACACGGACACATGCTCACAACATCTAACCGAACGAAAACGAACGAAATATCTTTAATATACATGTAACAAGCATCACTGTCGCAGGAACAACATTGCGTAACAATACCGTCACGAAGCACAACGTCCACTAGGCTACTCGTAACTGATAGACCAACTCAGCCTCCTACTCTCTGTGGGACACGAACTGAGTAGAGTGGCTTACTGGCTCTGGGACAAGGCCTGGTTTGGTGCGGCGAAGAGGTGGTATGTCTGACAGCTGCACCGCTGATCAGGTTGTCCGTTAACGAGGACGGCTAGCTATGGGGACGGCAGTATAATGCACTACGGTATTATTAGCTCACGTCAATCGGCCTATGCCACTCATGAGATTGAAAAGCGCTGCTGGTCACGAAAATCATACACATATAACAGAAACTAAATGAAATGAATGAAGTTAACAAAAACAAATCCATATAAATTGCACATTGCACGGAATCAGCATGACGACGAACGAAATAATTCCGCAGTTTGTTCATAGTTTATGCCGCATAAAATAATGCATTTATCAGTATTTTGCAACATTCTCATTTTGAACTCAAAATGAACAGATCAATATGAAGTTTCTGAGTCTGTATAGCACCTGGTAACATTTCAATATAATGTAACAACAGCTTGTTCTTGTAACGCAGAAGATTTCATTTAAAGGCGCGTACACAGCGAGCAAAATGAACTGAGCTCGGTTCAGTTTCGTCGCTCTGTACGCGGCTTAACTCGTCGACGCGCCTCGGTTTACAGCATGGATGATGTGAGATGTCGTCATCAGCTGTACAGCTCGTCGGCACTGCCGTCAGAGTCCGGACGCCACTCGGGGATGCTGCGTAGTACAGGTCGACTGGCCTGACGTCGAGGACCTCGCTCACATGCCGTCGTCTCGGCCGGCGCCTGAGCATCCACCGCAGCAGCAGCAGCAGCAGCAGCCGTCTCGGCGGCTCGCTTGCGTTGTACGTAGTGAGTCCAGGCGCGCTGGATGACGTGTGCACAGTAGATCTCGCGCTGGCGACGGATCATGCTGCTGATCGGCTTGTAATCCTTGCGACCGCGCGCTCGACGCGTGTCACCGATGTCCGCCGTCACGCTGCCGCCCGCGCTCAGAAAGTTCTTCGCCAAAGCGTCGAGAATGTCGACGCAGTGAACGCGGTCGCCCTCGCAAATCGGGATGTCGAGCGCCACCATCTTGTAGAAGTTGGGCGGCGCTAGTCGGAGTGGTTCTTCGAGCGCCGCAAGAAAGTCTGGGACGACCGACAGCGGGATGTACTGCGACGCCTTTTCGTCATAGCGTTCCCAGACCTCGTAGTACATGTCGAAGTCGTCCTGGGTCAGACCCTGCTGAACGTCCTCGGTCGCCTGCACATACAGGGTGGGCCAAAAGAGTAAGCTATTGTCCTTTCTCCATATCTTCACTAAATATTGACACATTTTCACAATTTTTTCACCCGTAGACTCTGGAAGAAATTTGCTACTCAGTGACATGCACACCAGACATTTATGTCGCTACGGCGAAACGGTACAAGTGCTTACCCGCAAATTTCCGATTTCACTCACGTTAATCAATTGCCAAAAACGTCTAAAGTCCGAAAATAAAGAAATATTCACGAACGTTTCACGTTTTTCTAACTAATCGATTCAACAAATCGTAGATGTCCACGCAATGCGATCTCCACGTCACAGATGTTTACTTCAAGCGTCTATCGACCGAGAACAATTGTGACACCGATCGTACTAAATTTTAGTTATTTTAATTGCAACCAAAAGCGACTACAAACCCTAAACCTAACCCTAAAACTAACCCTAAACCTAACCCTAAAACTAACCCTACAACTAACCCTAATTCTACACCTAAGTCTGAAGATCTGAACACGGTCGTTCTCGGTTTTTAGATGCCCGCGTGTTTACTTCCGATAGCGAAGAATAGTTAACGCGTTGCCTTAGTTACGAAATAAATACCGGGTACGTTACGTATTAAATAAAATTATTGATCGTTGTGTTCTTGATGTTGTCTGCTATTTTTTATTAA
>Ga0056128_1001867_pt1 | contig 24371 bp, 10 predicted proteins | sample WorMetLIZISLAND2_FD_71113 | JGI IMG/M metagenome (GOLD analysis project Ga0056128, IMG submission 71113) | Marine gutless worms symbiont microbial communities from Max Planck institute for Marine Microbiology, Germany - Olavius geniculatus... ... | reverse complement strand
CGGTCCGTCGAGACATGCATGGAACGCGCTGACGCCTTGGCTGCAGGCGCTGCACTGTGCCTGACGTCGTCCGGACGACGACATTGTAACAGCAGCAGCAGCAGCAGCAGTGCACGTAAATCATTGTCACTACTGCAGTGCGCGCTGCAGCGTGCTGGGGCGCCGATCGAACTGAATTACTCGCCGACAAGACGACGACGACGTCGGCCATGTTTGACATGCAACGCTGGCGCCACGTCACGCTCCGTCCCTCCGATCGATTACCGTAAAACTCATCGCTGTCCGATGCTGTGCGCTGCACGTGTGCAAGATTTACGCCAGAAATTGTGACAGTCGGCGACTCACGGGAAGTGGGACCGAACCCCCCCCCCGGCGTAACACTCTTGGGTTAAAATGCTTTACCGACAAGGCAGAACTGAACTCTTTGTAAGACAAAACTCCCTAATTGTTGTTACTTGCCAAGAAAGAAATGGTGTCTAGCTATGACACTTTTTCTTTCTTGACAAATAACGACAAATGTGGGGATACTGCAGCAGTTTATTGAACGGCAGAGTTGTGTAGAGAGTGAATCTGCCGCTGGAATGGGGATTTTAACCCAGGAATAGTTATATCTGGGGGGGAGAGGACACAGTGGGCGGCGAGAGACAGACAGAGACTGCTGGGGCGGTAGACAGGCAGGTATATTATGCAGCTTTCTCATGCAGATTTCCCGCCGATCGGCGTTCGACCTGTCTTCGATTTGCATTCATCGCGATCGTGCAGCGCCGTTAACTCGACGTGTGCATCGATCAGCGCTTAAGATTTTCTGCAAGACCAAATGCTTGGACTTGCACTTTATCTTTGACACGCCGCTATAAACTGCAGTAGTGGCGCGTTAGAATGCACTATATATACATTCAGGTTTTATTTACTACATGTATTCTTTACAGTCTGAGCTAATTACGCACAGCTGCGTATATACGCGAGATACATGATTTTTAAAAATTTAAATCATTTTCACTCGCCTTTTGTATACGACATTTAAAAGTAGACAAAAAACGTATCGCAGATGATGAATACAAATCACAAGTAAACGTCCGTCGGATACGGCAAACTGAGGCCCATTTGTTTGCGTGCACTTTAGCATAGAAGGTTGTGTAATTCGCAATAGTATTTTGCGCATTGTGTTGCAACGTTCTGACGAGTGAAAGATTATTGGAAAATCAAAACTAAAGAACCGCTGAGTGTTGAGACTCTATGACGACCTCGATATTGTTGGGTTTTAAACAATTTTATGAGAACAATTTATTTACAGAACCGAGATGTGATAGGCAGCTAAATGACAGGCATACGTAGCGGTAACATTTTCTTAGGGCCTTTAAAGGTAAACGCCGCTCGAGCGAAACGTTCGTGGTTTTAAGGAGGGACCCGTTGCCATTTGTTTGAAACAAATCCCTAAAAAACCACATGCACAACAAAAAAACCCGCACAACTCAGTTTCTCTATACGCCTCGACTAAACTTTCTCCACTGAAGAATATCTCCAGTAAGACAAAGATTGTAGACGGATGAGCTAACAATAGCCAATTAGACCTAACAGATAATTGTGATTCGGGATAGAATTATGTGAGAACTGCGACGTCACACTAACATTGATTGTCTTTTAAACATTATTATAAAATTCAACCTAAGATATTTTTTGTTTAGTATTAATTTAACTTTAGCCGTAAAAGTAACGGATCGTGTCTCATCAATGAGTCTAGAGGCTCAGTCAGTGCCCTGGTGTCACCGGTGTTCAACTGTCAACAAACCACCCGTAGTCCGGACACCGGAGTGACCAGCAGCGGCCAGTAGTATTCATCAGTGCTTCACATCACTCAGTATCATTGCGACCACGGCCAGGCTGGCGTATCACGTCTCCAGCACATTGCCAGTCGGTTCGAGTGTTTACTGAACGGATTGAGTGTGCATTGTGAGCGCAGTATTACGCCGACCGGGCTACGCCAAGTCAGCGGCGCGTTTTTTGGCGTCACCTGGCGACCGTTTGACGACCAAGCTCTTTGTCGCATCTTCCCGGCCGAGAGTCGTGACTGCATGGTATGCTGCGTCGCTCGCCGTTCATTCCAGTTTTGTTATTTTGTCATTACAACGCGCGTCGGGTGGTGTGATTGAACGTCAGTGCCCGACAAACCGAACACAATATGCAACAGATAGGATGCGGCGGTTCATTGTGATGTCACAAATGAAGTTTGCAGGCGCGCCACGGAACTTATATACGCCTATCCACTTTTACAGTCGAACTGACGAAAAATAAACGATTCTTATTTGATTCGAAAACTAGAAGGAAGTATATACACCTTGTCTGGGAACAAAAACGATCTAAAGCATAGACTTTTCAATTTTTTAAATATTATTTTAAGAGGTTTATGACTAAAAGTAAGAAAAGTGAATAGACCTATTTGATATTGGATTACCATCCGCTAAATAAAAAAAAGATTTATATTGTGTATGTTAACATATCGGTAAAAAGCTAAAACAGTTTCAAAAATCGTGAAAAAATATGAAGCATTGTATTGAACATAGAATAATATTAAGTAAATGTTAATAATAAGTAGTCAGTCTAGTCAGCTGGTAAGTTTTGTTATTGGTGTTTTTTCTTACGTGTGCGGTCAGGATGTAAAATGAAGATATTCAGTATCAAATACCGTATATATGTATACTTAATTGGCATCCGGAAAAAGGCACCCTTTTTCTTTCTTTCATAATTTACTCAAATGATGATCAATTTACACAAAATTTTTACCAGTTGTAGCTGAAAAATACTAATTCAAAATATTTTGACAAAATATGGCTGTTACTTAAATATTCTTTGCTAGTCGTGATGTAATGCTGACGTCATAATGTGCCGTGGGTACAAGTTGCATGTCGCAACCAATGCTAAAAGTTGCTGAATAGCTGCCCTGCGTCGATGATGAACTTCATTTGGTTTACTGATAACAAATTGTTGAAGGTATACCATTGCAGCCACAAAAACGCTCAAAACGATCACTTTTACACACTTGTCGGGATAGCCTGACTTTTACACTTTCCAGCAAGACAGTGCACCAGCACACACCGCTTGCGAAATGGTTACGTTTTTGGATCGCGAGACGTTTGATTTCATGCCCCATGTTGCTAAGTGCTGCTACGATGAACATTTTTATTAGTAAACCAGATAAAGTTCACCATCGAAGTACGGTAGCAACTGGCAGCACCAGTTGAGACAAGCAAGCTTGTACTCATGACACATTTTGACGTCAGCATTACATCACGATTAGCAAAGAATATTTAATTAACAGCCACATTTTGTTAAAATATTTTGAATGAATTATTCTTCAGCTACATCTGCTAAAAAATTCATGTAAATCGATCACCATTCGACTGAGTTATAAAAGAAACACAAAGGGTGCTTTTTATGAAACACCGTGTATAGAAAGAAGCTGACAAGTGAAAGTAGAGTTGCATCGTCGAAAATCATCGCGGTCGGTATTTCGTATTTCTCAAATTGATATTGAATCGTATTAGCGGTCGGTCGGTGGGCGCAGACTGGAGACTTGTCGTGTAACCGAGTTGTGTGCGGCGCGGCCCTCGGATGCTAGGAATTCAATTGCACAAACAGTCGCGGCGGCGAGAATTGAATCTGCCGCCTTTGTATGTCGCTGGCCGTCGCTCGCCTCAGTATCTATAGGAGTCCAGAGCATCAATGACAGTACGATTCACTCCTGTATCAACAGACGACGAAATCACGGCAAATAAATTGCTCTATTCACGAATGTAGACTATAAGTTATATTGTTTATTTTGCGGATTTCTAAATGTTGCGGTAACCTATATCTCGTGTTTCACAGTTTAACATTTTTGAGCCTGCTAAGTTTGGTAGTGTAATGGTTAGGATAATAGACTTAGCTTATTACCCCGTTTACACGATCAAGCAAACATCAAGCAACCATCAAAATACACGTGTGCTTTAATTGCTTGATGTTTGCTTGACGTTTGCTTGACGTTTGCTCGATGCTTGCTTGATGTTTGCCTCATCGTGTAAACGGGGTATAAGACTGCAACGTCGTTGGTTCGACTCCCTGTCGGGTTTTGCATTCTCGGACGAGATGTGGTCACTCGCACCTTTTTCAGTCGCTGGAGACTGAAGAAACAAAAAATGTCTGATTGTCACTTTACAGTTTACAAAATTCTGGACTTAATTCTCGTAAAGTGAATACTTATTCGTCGCTCGGCAAAAGTGTTTGAAATTGGTTATTTGTTTTCAGCAATTCAGTTGGCCACAATTATACCTATGGAAACGAAACGCGTTTACGTCTGTGAAATTAATAAAAATTGGAGCGCTGTACGTTGGTGGGTTGGTGGCATGGCGTAGCGGTAACGCGTTTCATTCGATCAACGAAGTTACTCTACGCAGGACCGATTTAGTACTTAAGACACTTCGGGCCTAACTTCTTAGGTCTAAACTGTCTCAGACACTCTTTACAATTTTACATAAATGAGACAATGTGTATACCCATTGTTTTTGACTAGAGTCAAAATTAACTACTTACTTACGTACATAAGCTTACAGGCCTACGCGGAGTGATGAGAGTTAAGAAAGAATACTAAAATTTAGTACGCGTCTGATTTGAATAGGCCAACAATATGGGATATGAGAACGTGCATTGAACTGAAACAAAACAGTCAATTCATTTTATTTAAGCATTATGATTACTAAATTAAAATAGCACATAGGCTATGAGGCACATGTCCAGTTTTCTGTCATTTTGGCTGACAGTTTATCTAATTGTCCAATTGTCCACTGAATTAAGCCTACAGTTAATGTTCGAAATAAAAGTTTTTATGTTTTGCCCCTAGTGGCGTCAAAATTACGAGTGCTTCAAATTTCAATTTAAATTTCTCCCAAATGAGGTTTTCTTCAGCTTCACGGTGCTGCAATGAGGCGTTTCTAAAGGTAGCCGGTCTATACGCGCGTTCAACTATCAGTAATTGGCGACCCCACCCAGTCGACGTTTTCCACCTGCATCACCGCTTTCATGTTTGACTTCACAAATACAGCTTTTATTCACCAAAATGTGTTGGTAGTAACAGAAAAATATATACTGAAAAATAAGTCCCAAGTGTCTCGTACTTTTAGGACCGAAGTGTCCGGACACTTCGTATTTAGGTCCAAAGTGTTCCAAGACACTTCGGACATGTGACAAAAATTGAGACACTTCGGACCTAAAAAGTTAGGTCCGAAATGTCCTAGGTCCGAAGTGTCTTAGGTCCGAAGTGTCCGGTTACCGTTAAGGCCGGGCGCGTTCACTTGTGTCGAGTGGCAGGTAACACTGTGTGATCCCTCTGTAGCTCTGAGATGGGTTTTCTATGAAGAGCTATAACATTTAACCATTTAACCATTTTAGCGCTGTATGCTTATTTATGTAGTTATTTTGTATTTTAATCTGTTATATCTACCATATTTTGTTAAATAAATAGCTACACTTTGACATTACTTATACGAGTATTACATGCAAAACATTGATTTACTTTTTATTAAGTATCATTTTATTGCATTATATATTTAATAGTTCAACGATTCGCTTTTGCCGGTCGTGTCTATACGGATTATGAAGCTGATACGAACTGGCAGTAGTTGAGTTGCGTACAAGACGACGACGACGACGACGACTGTGTGTGCGTGCGTGCAAAGTGTCTTTGGTTGCTAATTAATAACAAGACGATCGTGCGACAGTCGTTACGACGGTTCTTCGCTCGAGTCTGCGAGACTTTCAGTCTGGTGACTGTGCATGAATAAGGCGCTCGCTGCCTATGTGTCTAATCGGATTGTGCCAGGCAGGCAGCCAGCCCAGATGTTCGGTTTGGTCGTCTCGACACGAGTCGGAACAATGCCGTCGGCTGGTCGCTGGATCGATCCGTCTTTCGTCGTCTATGGGCCCTAGTGCATGCTATTCTTCACTCACATTGCATGCTTGCAGTCATCGCTGTAACTATCCACGGCCAAGAGTGGGTAGATACGTCTGAATTTTCCTCATAACAAAATATAACAAAGCACAACAGTTAGAAAAATCAGAGCAAAAAATTTCAACAGTTTACAAAGCTATGTAAGGGCGATATGAGTCAAAACTCGAAAACAGCAAAAATGGTTTTGGGGCGATATCTCCATCCGTTCCAGAAATATTTGCGCTCAAAGTTGAAAGTTGTCCTAAATCACGCCCAATTTTGGAGTTCTTCGCTACGCCAAATTTTAAGGGGGCAATACCCCCACCCAAAAAGAATTTGTACGCACGTCATCAGCCCCACATACACTACATCACGTGGCAAAGTTTCATTAGGCTGCTCCATTTGGCTTTAAAGTTATAGTGGCTAATTCGCTACAATTAAGGCCAATTTTGGACCCCTTTTGAAAAAAATTGTAAGGGGGATTCAGGTCCCCGGTAAAGGAAGCGCTAGCAAGATTTGGTTATTCTATGGCGCGTGTAAAAATTTGGGGGCGCAGCACCTCCTAGGGGCCGAAATATGGTCTTCCGAAAAAATCGATTAGGGTAGGTAAACATTAGCCAACTAACCGTTGTCGTTAGTGGACCAAAGTTTACCAATTTTTTTATTTAACGCGGGATTAATCGTCCTTGATAACGCCTTTACTGCTTGTCGATATCTCTATCCAGTCCAGAGATATTCGCGGTCAAACTCGAAAATTGTCGTAAAACGTACTAAATTTTGGACGTTTTTTGCTCTCCCAAATTTTAAGGGAGCAGTGACCCCCAAAAGTTGCACCCCCGTTATCACCCCCGTTTAGCAGCACGTCACGTGGCAAAGTATCATGAAGCTGCTCCCCGTGGCTCCTAAATTCTCGCGGCTAATACGCTACATTTTAAGCCAATTTTTGACACCTTTTTGAAAAAAGTTGCAAGGGGGCCCGCGTCCCTGGTGGGGGGTGCGCTAGTAAGACTTGGTCATTCTCTAACGCGTGTAAAAATTTGGGGGCGCAGCACCCCTTAGGGGCCGAAATATGGTCTTGCAAAAAATGCGCTTTAGGTGGGTACGATTCTACATCGAGAAAATATATTTTATAAAATGGAGGAATTTAACAACAAAAAATAATTTTAGTAACAGGCGATTGCTTGTTATTCGTACCAAATTGGATTGAGAAACCGGACTAACCATAAAGATAAAAGAAGAACCGTTTTTACCGACATGATGAAATTGTAAAGCAACGAGGAATAGAAAGCATCTGGTAGGCCTACTTAATTCTATTGAGTAGATGACTGCAGGAAAAGCATGCATGTATATAGCCGGTAAAAGTCCTCCAAAAGGTTATACTTGATGAAGACTTGGTGATTTTAAACAAAGTCGATACTAATAGACTGTTACTTTCGATGTTGTTTTAAAACCACTTAGTATTACTAATAGTAATAGTATCCACGGAGAACAGCCACTGGCAGAAGAGACTGTCGTAAACCTGCCATTTGCCAGAAAACCGATAGAAAAGCAACAGCACGTATAGTAATGGTACACGCGTCCTTACTCCGGTCATACCTCAGTGTTCACAGCGGATGCAGCCATCTTACTGCAGGTTGTCGCTGTGACCTGGCGTCGATTAGTCAGCTTGGTCGGCGATTGTGCTAGGATGTTGATTGCACGTCGTGACGACAGAACAACGACGCGACGCGACTCTAGCGACATCTCGCGTACTTCACCACAGAAACCAACCACCCTCCACGTCCTCGTCTTCCGTTGTCCTCGTCATTTCTCCAGTGCGACCTCTCGACGTGCCCGCGCGTGATGAAACCGATGCAAATTAGTCGATCCTTGGCGTCTGCAGCTGCGCCGACCGATTGTCGCCAAGAAGCACAGAGCTACATTCCAGACGGACGGACTGAACGAGTGGACGCGGACCCAGGCGACCGGATCACGGACGGGTCGAGTCGAACGCGCAGCTGATTGACGCGGTGTAAACATCGTCGATCACGCGCCGGCGTTTGACGCCGCTATCAGTTCTGTTCGACGACTCGATACACAGCTGGCTGATGAGCTGTCCGCCTGCAGCGATCATTGGTGGTGTCCGTCGAGGGCAATCGTGGCGGCTGTTGTCACGGTCAGACCGAGTCATCTCATCACACACAGCGACGACAGACAGTTTCGGCAGCTGCAGCTGCAGTGATGTGCTCAATGTCGACGACATGCACGTTGATGATTTATGTTTTGGTGATTTATGTTAGTCGGCTTCGCGTGTTTGTCAACTTAAAACTTGATCATTATTTCAATCCATAGTTACATATTGAGAATTCCGTTTTCTATCTGTTACACACATATTTTCAGCTTTTTAAAACGCTTTTATAACTATAAGAGGCTGCTTTCCTACTTTATGTTTAACATAGGAGCTTATACAACTTTCTTTACCAAACACGTATTAAAGTGAAGAAAATACGTAGCCTATAGCGATGAATACCCAAATAATGTGTGAATATTAGGAGCACACTTTTTATGCGCCACTTCGTAAGCCAAGGTTGGCTTGCAGCTAGCGCGTAAGTTGTAAGTAAGTAAATGTACGCAGTCGTCTGCAGGCGGCAGTCAGAGAATATTGACTCGCGTTTGTAGTCTTTACGGCTCGTTGGCTTTGCGTCTTAGCGCGGCGCCCTCTCACGTCGTGTTTCCGTCACCGAAATTAAAATTAATCGGTCGAGAGGGATTACATTGATGAACAGAGGACGCGAGGTGAAGCGCCAGCCGTGTGCTACTGCTGGGCTACTCTGCAGGATTACCGTGCGTGCGCTGCTTAACGACGGTAGCATGCCGGAACGGTCGGTGATACGTTACGTTAAATATACTCCACTCCGAGTAATTACCATCATAGCAAGGCATTCGCTGCTTTGATAGGCTGCTGCAGCACTCATCGATCTGATGTACTCGCAGTAATCATCATAGGTTCTTGCTGCGTAGGCCTATGCACGTAGTGGAGGTAGAAAAGCTTTTTCATGATTAGCCGAGATGGGTTGTACCTGTATATATCGTATTTCAGAGTAACGGTACTGAACCGTGTTAGCCCATGTTTAAATAAGACCAACAGTATAATCTTTTTTTTCAGAATCGCGACACTTTGCAAAGCTCCAGCGTAAACTGTATTAAATATAAAGGTTTGGTCGCATTTTAATCGCTTGTGTTTCAACGCGCGTCTGGTCGGTGGTACAAGTATAGGGGTAGGAGTTAGCAAATGTCAGAAGACGTTAGACCTCGGCCCACATGCTATGTATAGGTGCACATTCTCTACAGGCGTGCCATGCACTAATATATAACTCTCTAGAAATTAGTGTCAACAGTCGAATACGGTTCGAATACAGTCGCAAACGTTTAATAACAGCACAATAAACAAGAAGCCCAGCTGTCGCTAGAATAGCCGACCGTACTGTTTGTCATTGATCGTTAAGGTTAAGGTCGATGATTTTCATTTTATCTGAAATAGTGTATGCCACTATATGGTTAATAGTAACAGTGGCCGTATCTCTCACCGTTTCCGAGATGTGGTGAAAAATAATTTTTTCTATCCCCCATTAATTCAACCCCCAGTTTGAAAATGTTTACTACATCGCTGAAATTTTGCATGCCTAAGTTTAACACACATGGCAAATATTCGTGTAAATAGTTTCTTTACGATAACAACAATACACTAGTTACAGAGGGACAGACAGACGACGACAACTATGCCAATAGCTCGACCGTTACTTAAGTACGGTCGGCTAAAAACAGATAACAAACAAATAAGCAAGAAGCAAAATTACATTGCCAACAAGACAGACATTACATGCAGTTAGAAAAACAAACCATTTAGTTTGCCTCTGGCTCTAAACCACAGACTGTGCCACTTGTATAATTATCATAGCTGTCTACGAATTTTGTTTACGTGTACGACTCACATTCGTGCAGTAAAACTGGACGCAGGCCAACATTCGTAATCTGGTCTTGTAGAATATTAACAGAACCGACTATTGGTTTTGACTATTAATTCATTAGCAGATTGCAGTCGACTTTAGAATGTTGGGTGGTCCGAAATGTTATGGGCCCGAAGTGTCCGGTTCAACGTGCGCTTAGCGTAGATCAAATATGCGATATTGTTTCTTCTATAGCAATACGCAGCACTTTGCAAAATACCGCATCTACTTTAAAAAACATGACTTTGACAAATAAAATCGCACTTGCGTCACTGCATTAAATTTTTTATCGGCGTTAATTTTTACGCGCGACAGCATGCAATGCTTCGCGCGTTTTAGTTATGGCCTGGGCGTCTGTCCGTCCGTCTGTCTGCCTGTCCGTCCGTCCGTCACACTCTGCAGTCCTATCAAAACTGTGCAAACTAGGATCACGAAATCTTTACCATGGGCTGTCCCAAGATTCTGGTTTTTTGTGACAAAATTTTGAGCCCCTGGGTGAGGGGGTTCCCCTCGAACGAAGGCGTGAAAGAGGGGTATTGGCTCGCCTAGTGTGAAAACGGTTGCAGATAGGTACAGGTGCTTATCATAACAAGCACTGGTCACGGGGATTTTAGTTTTATTAACATCGGTGACCTTGAACGACCTTGAACCCCCAATAGAGGGTTTTTTGGCTTTTTTTCTTTTTTGGACCTCAGCGCTCACTTCAAGAGTGAATTGGGACGAAATGGCTAGAGATAGACTAAGGCAACTTTCATATGAAATTTTTAGCATCAAACATAGATTTTAGTAGTCTAACCCCATAAGTTCAAGGAGGCCTGCGCACGCGAGCGACAAAGAGGAGTACCCATCTAAAAATTGGTTATTATACCTATATTGGCTCGTCTAGCTTGAAAACGGTTGCAGATAGGCATAGACTGCTGCTTATCATAACAAGCACTGATGACGAGCTTATTGGGATATCTATCTCAATGACTTTAAACGACCTTAAATCCTCAAAATAAGCGGTGTTAGTGTTAGTGGGTGTTAATGATTATTTTGCAATTTTCGGCTGCGATGCACATTTCAAGGGTAAATTGCGACGAAATGGCTGAAGATAGACCAAGACAATGTGCGAATAGGCTGTCGCGCATCTCGTGAGCTTTGCTCAAATTACTTGTTTTAATCACGATTGTTTCTCCAAAAGTGTGCTTAAATAAACAAAATTGAACAGGTAAAATGAGTACACCTCGCATAATTCTAGGCCCCTATTCTTTTTGCCATTTTTGTGCCAAAAATTGTCAAAGTTGCTATAGACATTTGATGAAGTTCTGACCGAAAAAAAGCATATTTTTGGGACACAGTGTATAATGCTTTGCATTGTCGTATAGACTACGTCTAGCTATTATAAGACTGATCGACGGTAAATAGCCCTGCAGGCCTTCTACTTTTAACCTGCTATTAACCTTGAAGTGATTTTTTCCGGCTTTCTCTGACAGTGCAATTTGTCGTTTGTTGCATGTTTTTCATGTTTTAGGTCTTCTGGCTTTATTTTTTCCACATATGTATAAAGAAACGAATTTATTGTAATTGGCCACCTGAAAGAGATATTAAGTGTTGCTTTATTTCACGTGTCAAAGGCTTATTTAGCTGTAGTATAAAGCCTGATTTTACCAAAACGTAACCCGACGTTATCACTCTATGCCCGTCATTCCGCAAGGTTTGCTGATATTGATTCAAAACGTTTTGCTAAACATACCGCATTGTGTAACGGATTGTGTTAGTTCAGTCGTTTTTTCTGTATTGTCTGCGTCTGGTGCGATTTCGTCTGTGGATAGGTAGGCGCCACATAGTGGTCCCAGTATATTGAGCCATGTGATGTAGTCTGCGTGTGGCCTCGTTCAATTCTCCGCAGTTACGCAACAGCCATCAGCTTGCCACCGGCGCTCCATTCACCCAGGAAGTCTGCGACCCACCCCTTCCCATGCGGCGTTTACTGCAGCCAGCTCCGTCTTTAGATATGCAAATCGGCGCTCCAATTAAGCCGGACACCTATTGAAGCGACCCGCGGCGCTGGCTGCTGCGTTATTGCTAGCCGGCGTTAGCTCATCAGCAGATGAAAAGCCGAGCGCTGCAGTCGCCGGATTGACGTATAGGTCGACTGAGAGACGGACGTTCGGTCGTTCGCGATTAAAAACGACTGATTAATAGCAGCAGCGAGCACCAGCGCCAGTTCCGACTACGCCGACGAGTGTGCGCCAAAGCAGGGACTTGGCACGCACGTCTGCTGCACTGTAACGCTGCGATGACTTGGACTTGACTGCGTATAATGTTGTAGTTGTACAGTATCGGACTATCAAAATTTCTGCCGTCAAAAAAAAGAACTGTATAACGAACAGCGTGTAGTACTGCTCTTTGTTTGCGCAGGAACATAGTAATGGCCTAGACTGATAAAGAAAAGCTAGCAACTTTTAAGATGTGGGTTAGGAAAAGAATGGAAAAATTAAAATAGTTCGTAGTTTATTTGCATACACCGGTATTGCTATAGCTATACGAGTCTACACATCCGTATGCTGGTCCCAAAACAAGGTACAAAAATAGGCCCTACTCCGTCGGAAGCGAGAAGGTGGGAAGTCGCTAGACAGGAAGACGACTGATGGCGCCATGGCCGGATGCTGACGCCGCGCTGCTGCTGCATCAAGTTCTTTCTCATGCTGCTGCTGCCGCTGATGTTGATACTGATTAGCACGTTGTAGGCAATAGCGTTAACTGCGACGGAGTGGGGCCAGCAGCGTGTGCAAATCTGTAAGGGACACAGTTTATACGATTCTTGTATATTATGAAGAATTTTTTACTATATGTCTGCTGAAAAATAACAATACATTGAAAACAAGAAGCCCAGCTATCGCTAAAAAAGCCGACCGTACCGCCTATACGTCCGAAGCCCAGCATCCAAATTCCAGTCACGGAGAGAAAGCGATTTGTCAAAGGTAATACAGTTCCATGTACGCTGTTAACGAAACGCTGTCTCGAACGCTACAATGAACGCTAGTATAACAGAAATCGCACGTGGTTCTTTCGCGAGGTAATATAAACAACTACAGAGTAAATGATCAAGGAAAATATCGGACGCAGGTTTTGCAAATATTTGTCATAATAAAAACGCCTTACTCGGGAAGACACGCTACACTCGCTGCATCATATACAGTTTCTGTTGCAGTACTGACTTTTAAAGTCATTCAATGTGAATGTTTTTCATGTCATTTGAAAGCCAATATGCGACTACCTATTAGTGATCAGTAGCAACTTAGGCCCTATCTCGCACCGTTTAGCTGCAATAGCGCGTAACGGCCTTTAAGGTGATCTAAGGTCAATGATATCCATCTAATCTGTTATAGCTTTAAACATTTCATTCAAAATTACGGCCAAACCGCTGCAGATGGACACATGGTTACTATTGACAGCCTATAAAAAGTTGCCACCGCCATATCCGATGGTACCATCGCAGACCCCCACAACTTACCGTTTAGCCGCAATACCGCACGATTGGCATTGCATAGCGTTTTATGACCCTTTAAGGTTATCCAAGGTCAATGATTTACATTTAATTTGACAGGGCGTATGCCACTTCCTATTAGTGATTAATAGTAATCTAGGCCGTATCTCTCACCGTTTGCGAGATACGGCCACTTAAAGCTTTAAACATTTCATTTAAAATTGCGGTCAAAGCGCTGCAGATAGACACATAGTTACTATTGACAGCCTATAGGAAATCGCCGCCGCCTTATCCCATGGTATTATCGCCGACCCTCTACGACTTACCGTTTATCCACAATACCGCATGATTGGCTTACCATAGTGCATCATACGCTTTAAGGTCGTCTAAGGTCACTGATTTATATCTCATTTGAAAGCCAGTATGCAACTTTTTATTGGTAATCAACAGCAACTTAGGCTTTATCTTGTATCGTTTAGCCGCAATACATCCGTGACAGACAGACGGATAGACATACGGACGGACGACAATGCATGCCAATAGCTCGACCTTTGCTAAAGTACGGTCGGCTAAAAAGAAAGATCGTGCTGTTGATTTGTAACTTATACATAAAAATAGAATGCAGGAGAGAATAAGATATTTTAAAGTTAAGTTCTGTTGTTGTCTGTGTAAGCCTTTTCTGTCGTTTGTTCTGGATTATCCGAGCATGCAAGACAGAGGCATCGTTAAAGCCTTAGACTTATTCTGTACTAAAAACTACCGATTTTGTTTGCTGCATTCCAAAAACACTCTGATTGAACAAACCTGAATTCGGTTATTTCGAGTAAAATCAACAGTATTAAGGCGCAAACAGAGCGACTTAAATTAATTGAACTAAAGTGAACTGAGATGGTTTAGTTTTTGACGAACTGGCCAGTGGTTTTGCATTACAGTATGCACCGTCTAACGGCGTCGGTGTTCACGTGACTACGGGCACGTACGAGCCAATTACTGCTCGCCCATTGGTCAGTTCGTCAGTTCAGTTTAGTTCAGTTACGTTGATCTGTAGCCTATACGCGACTTTACACTAGCACAGGCGCAGGGCTTGACGATCCCCAAGTGGCCGCTTATCGGTATAACATGTACACTCAATTAATATATGCACAATTCAAAAACTTTTTCTAATTTATTGATAGTTATATTCTGGTTGACCGTGCGGGTACTTTTTTTAATTATATACGTGCCGTTCTGTGTTTTTGTTTTGTTTGCTCTTTTTGCATTTTTTCTTTCTTTAGCGTAACGACTTATGGCGCCATGTCTTTTATACTTCGCGATGACTGATTAAACAACCAATAGCCTATACGAAATTGCACGCAATTAGAGTTTTATTGTATTTTATGTCTGCGCTCATTCTGAATTGTCTCTGCTATTGTCTGCTATTGGCAAATAAAGGTGTTCATTAATAGTAGACAAACTTACAAAGAGTTGTTTTTAGCAATATTGAAAAAAAATTTGATCGCTTTGCCTGTTGACGGAGCGGTAGGCCTATATAAGATGCTTAATTTTGCAACCCGCCCTTAGTTAATATTTGGCGAACTAGTACAGCATCATATTCAATGTTTGATTTCCGCTATGACAGCGTAATGTATGGAACTAACTTCTCGTGAATTTTCAACGCTGAAGAACACTGTTGCAGTGCTGCTCAGTCATAAAATGATCAGCAGATTGCTCTATTTTTAACGAGGTTCCAAACCTTTTTAGAAAAATTTGTATTAACTTTTCAGTGCTCAAAAACAATTTCTCGGAATGTTTGAATCCTAATTTTGTTTTTGTAGAAAGTATTTTATTCATGACCGGATTTGTAATTCTTATCGCGATTATGACTTAAAAAATTGAACATTTCATTGTTTTCAGAGTAAACCAAATTACGTCAGAATGACACCACAGCAAAAGTGTTATTTGTCACTCAATTACTTTGATACCAAAATTATCCTTTTTACAGACTGTATAGTTGCAAAGTTCATTTTTACAGTTTGCGTTTTTGTCACTTTGGCGTATATGTCAAATGAACACAGCACAAAAAGCACACTATTGAAGAGTTATGTATTAAACAAATAAGCACTAGGGCTGTTATTTTGGTCTTATTCCGATCAGCCACTTGAAACGTGTACGGCTTGAATTCTATTTATTCATTACCGCTTTTCGCCTCATCGTCGCAATAAACCTATTTGCAGCTAGCGTTTTTCGTTACACTTTATGATAGAATGGCATGATGCTATGTTTTAAAAATGAGTTAATAATGAGTTTGAAGTTTTCATTATTATGCATTATACTTCATTTACAGAAAGTTGCACGCGGCATGGATACAGCGATCGAGTGCTTTATACAACGACGGATTTATAGAACTGAACGGTGAAGATTAAATCTTCTTTCAGCGCCACCTCCACAGCAGCTCCAAGACCGAATGCAGGTAAGTTTGAGTTTGTTTTCCATGTAATGAACGATGTTTTTCTTCTGTTAAACATTTAGTGGTTTTGCTGCAGTTTACTGACACATTTGTAGCAGTATGCAACATTTTCTGGCGAACTCGTGCATGCCACAGTCTCACAAGTCGGCACAGTGCAGCGTCTGTAGCTAAATAGCGCTTTACGTATTTTTCATTACTTGTTCGGCCGGTGTCCGTTATTCCCACGTCGTGTCGCTGCAATTCATCCGTTAGTGACTGCATTTCCTTGCCAGCCACTAGCGCCTGTCTCTGCAGGTCTTGCGTATGTGAATACATGGCGCCGCCCAGAGCGCCTCGTTGGTGAACGACGAGCGCAGCACATTCACCAATGAGAGATGCTATTGCAGCTGCCGCAGCAGCACCAGCTTGCGTCTGTTCTCTCGCTGTCACCGTTATTTGCGATACTGGTTCCTTTTTGTGTCAGTAAACCTGGAAAATAGACGAGTCCAGTTTCGACTCAGTGCCGAGCAGGTGATGTGAGGCTGAGAGAAGCGTGGGAGAAAGGGAAATCTCGTGGTGGGAATAGGAACGAAAGACTCGCGTTTTAAATGCCACGCCCACGGTGCCGACGCCGGCTTCTGATTGGTGGTGGCGTATCGATGACGTAGTGCACGACATCATTGCAGCAGCGAACAATGCTGGTGCGCTGCTCAAAGGCGTCGCCGCTACAAAACGATTTAAGCCTTCGCCGTTCGTCGACGTCATCGTCAGCGGCCTCTGAAAGTCGACGTCGTTCGGTATTCTATTCGTTCACGCTCGCTTTTCACCAGGCGCCGCCGGCGTCGAGTAGTCAGTCATAGGCCTACTGCTGAGCAGGCCGGTCTGAATGAACACTGAAGAGCGACCCGCGTTTTGAATCCGCAGACGTCGGGACAATTCGAGCCAACGTTTTCATCCCCGCCGTCGACTCTTGGAGTGGCGCCGCAAAGCTTACAGACAAACGTCCTGCTGAAAAGAAGACTCGACGACGACGTATACAATCTGCGCCGACCGCTTCTCAATTGGATCGCGCTGAAGGGCGGACAAAATGGCGGAATTATGATACACGTCGCGGCTAAACCACGTCGTCACACCTGCTGCGCTGAATAGCGCGCCGACAACCATTGAGCACGTGACCTCGAACTACAATAGCGACTGAAGTGGACCGCGGACAATAGGCAAGCACGTCGTATAGCGCCTACCGGGTCCGGTCCTGTCGTAACCATAGTGACGCATACGTCCTTGACCTTGTTATTACCACGTCGCGATGGAATCGCTGTGGCAGCCTGCGTTCTACCGCGACGAACGCGTAGGGTTTGCGGATTCTGTCTGCGGCATGCCGGAACTATTGCAGCGCAAGATGGCCGCCATGGGACAACACATGAAGTCGGCGTCGGTCGGCGTCGGACTGGGTTCTGGTGGTCCGACACACACGAAACATTCTCCGTCTGCCGGCGGACAGACGATGCTGGCGACCTCGTCAGCGTCAGCATCACATCATCATCACCATCATCATCAGCAGGCTTTGCCTCATCACGTCGCGCCAGCCAACACTCAGCAGCGATCAGCCACGTCAGCATTAGCACAGCACGGTCTCACACAGCTCGCTGTCGGCTCACACGCAACCGGATATTCGGTCAGCGGCGGCACCGGAAGTACCGCGACGGCGTCGACTGCGGGCGGCAGTGCCAAGTCCAAGATGAACGACGACCGCGTCAAACGTCCAATGAACGCGTTTATGGTCTGGTCACGTGGACAACGACGCAAGATGGCGCAGGACAATCCCAAGATGCACAACTCGGAGATCTCGAAGCGACTTGGCGCGGAGTGGAAGCTACTGACGGAGGCTGAGAAGAGACCGTACATCGACGAGGCAAAACGACTGCGTGCCGTTCATCTCAAGGAACACCCGGACTACAAATACCGGCCTCGTCGCAAGACCAAGACGCTGCTCAAGAAGGACAAGTACTCGGGAATGTCGATCCACCACGCTGCCGTGGCGGCTGCGGCGGCGGGCGGAATGGCGGCTGTACAGGCGCTGCAGCAAGCTGGCAGGGTCGACATGTACCATCAGATGAACGGTTACGGCGGAGCAGCGTACATGATGCCACATCATCAGCAGCATCAGCAGCAGCAGCAACATCAACCTCATCACCAGACGGCTCAGCAGACGTCTCAGCATCACGCTGCTGCCTATCACTACCACCAACAGCAGCAGGCCGCGATGATGGCCGCAGCAGGCCAGTACGCCCCTGCCAACGCCGGCTACTACACAGCTGCTCATCAGATGGGTTCGGCCGGCACGTCGCCGTTCGGCTCTCCGTACGTCTATCCGTCGATGTACCCTGCCGCCGCGGCTGCTCCGCCGCCGTCTGGTACCGCCAACATCAAGGAAGAGCTGCACAACAGCCCGACCGGAAGTGCGACGTCCACAAACGGTTCGGCGGCGACTGTGTCCGGTCGAGCACCGTACGGTAGCCCAGCGGGTGATATGAGAGACATGATCGGTGTCTACCTGCCTGGCGGGGCGGGCGCACCGACCACTGGCGGCAGTGGTGGCACTCAGCTGCGAGACGAGGAGACCACCCCGCCTGCAGGTCGACCATTGCCTGCTGGCCAGTATGACGCGTTCTACCGTCATCATCAACAGTCAACGCCGTCGTCACACTCGCTGCTGCACGAGACCACCCATTCACCAGGCATCAACAACACGCTACCGCTGTCGCACATGTGACATCTCGAACCTTTTTTGGCTCTGTTGTATTATAATTTCGTGCGTGTTATTTATTGCGTTGTTTTTTTCTTGCTAACTCATTGCCGTTTGTGTGATTTTCGTGTACATACTACAGTACATAGCGGTATTGTTCTGAATCAGAATACCGTTTGCGTTAAAAACAGTAACGTTAAAAGTCATTTATTTAGTTAAAGCGTTTTTGCCATTGAACGAGAAAATACACTTCAGGTGCTCAAACTATTTATTGTTTCGTTTAATGAGACATATATAAAGTCACCAAAGTCGTTTTTTCTGAAGATACTTATATTGTCATTGTGCAGGTTGTGGGTATGGGTCCAGGGGCGTCTATAGAGCAGATAAACCTTGGAGCAAAAGTTCCAAGATAAAAATAGGGGGAAGGTTTTTGAGAAAAAGGGGGGAAGATAAATATTATAATTATGCATTTCTTATATGTTTACGATATCTTGCAAGCAGAAGTGTTCCGTGACGTTTTAAATGCACCAAATACGTTTGTCGCCGCGGCTTTGTCCCAAACCCCGCTGGGGAAGTTTACGAAGCTCTCTTAGACTTCTTAGTCGGCTGGGGAGGGAAATACTACTGCGCCTCGCCTTCAGTTAGGGAAAACTCGATCTAAAGACTTAGGGGGATAGACGCCCCTATATGGGTCTACGTGTAAAAAAATAAAACAGTTGCGTAAAATATGTAGCAAATTTTGTGTTTTACTATGCATGTGAAACGTACAAAACGTAAAAGTTTGTCCCAAACCATAAGACTCCGGCGCTGATTTCCGTTTTTTTAGTGTCAGGGCGTTAACTTCATTGGCAAGTGGAAACAGGATGCTTTTTGGAAAACATTGAAGCAAACAAAAAAAATAGCAAACTAATATGATTTTTTCAGCGGTGAAATGCTGGTTCAAACCCCGTCGACAATATTGGGCATTTGTTGCCACGGGATGAGTTTTGAGAATGTTAAATGCGTGAAAATGCGTTTACGGCCGGGGCTTTGCTTGGAGTCGGACCCCAATGGCGGAGCTTAGAGCGCTCTAGCTGCTTGCGCGTTTATTGTCCCGTTTGCCGAGGTCGTTTAAGTGAACGCTTTTGTGCGAAAAATGCGGTTTTATCGACCAAGTCAAGTAAGTCAAATTATACAGTTTTTGCGTGTTTTTTTTCTATTTCACAGTGTTTTATTACTGTTGCTCTTTCACTAGTCGGAAATCATTACCTCTGGCTTTGTGCGATGAAAATGTGTTCGGATTTTAGTGTTCGACCAAGCTGCATTGATCAGCATTAAATCTTACTGTACAAACGAAGCTGTGTTGTATAGTGAATTGTGAGCAAAGCGCTTCTTTATTTGTAATTTTCATGCACTTTTGTACATTAGGAATTTGATTTGTTTTATATTAATACGTGAATGTGCAGCATGCACGTACGTAATTGTAATGTCCAAATTTTGTTCGTTGATATTATCAAAGATTGATGTCAGAATTTTATTGTTCATTTGTGTATTTTTTACACAATTTATTGTTATTCATATCACTAAACATTCCGAACAGTTTAAGATATTTTTAAAACGAATTAGCATAAGATTTTTTTCATAATACTAATAACCCCGATACTGATATTAATATCGATTATCATCACTATTCTTATTCTTATTAGGTAACCATTGATGCTCTTTTTGCTTTTTCGATACTTCGCCAATATATGGTGACATACTATAAAAATTCAGTAAAACATATCTATAAAATATTGATGGAAAACCACATACTGCAAAAATAAAGTAAAATAAAGTTGTAATTGAAACTGTAAACGGTATAAACAACGACAACAAAACGATGAATATGTGCAACTGTTAACTCTAAATCAGTCGTAAATTAATTGAGTCAAAAGCAGTGATTATGATGTGTCGTAAAATTGTTTTGTAAATTTTTTTGGTGCACTTTTTGCTAATTTTGGAGATAGCAGATTAAGTTTTAACGTGCAGCGGTTAACAACTAGCTTCGTTGCGTTCACTTGCCTAAAAGTGTTTTCCTTCAAAGTAGCTGACCCAACTCCACAGAGTGGGCTAAAAGTGACACCCTTTGGTATTTGAGTTTTCTCTCGTGTTCACAAGCATATTTCTAATTTCTGTTAATTTTTTTATCGCTTTCATTAAATGGCGTCGTTTTTCGCCTTCCGATATAAATTCTGTTTTTATTCGAATAAAATTTGTAACGACGGTTGATTCACGATTTGCGCGTGGAGAAACACTGGAGTTTCGAAAGAATTACGAAAATGTTTTTTAAATGAGCACAGTTAAACTGTGAATAACTAATAGAAAATGTTAAAGTTGTTAAAACAATATAAATAGGTAGTGTTCTGCAGTTTATATTGACGTATAGTTGAGACGGGTGTCACTCGGTTGGCCCACGTATGTCGTAGCGTGCACTAGTGCTGGCTTGTGAGGCTGCACCGGCTTCATCTAATCGTGTGGTAAGCCCTTGCACCTGCAGACGATCTGCAGAGTCTCGGCTTGATGACTGATGGCGGGTCATAGACTCAAGCCCCGGGATTAACGAAGGAACGTACGCAGTCAGTGTGAGGCCGCTGGCTTGATCCATGTCACAGGACAGCTTATCGCCCGCCGATGCCGGCGTCATCACAGTGTGTACGTGTTGGCATAATTAGAACTCGGGTATTTTTAGTTTCTACGACAACAGACTGTGGCATATTGGACCGAATTGCAAAATTTTTGCTGTGTTCTTAGAGAAATGATTCTATTGTGTAACTTTTTGGATTAAGCTACGTTTAATGTCATCAGATCCACACTACCTGTAAAAATGTTTTATAATTCGCTTTCACATTATTTTAAGTGTAACAATGCAAAGTTCATACAAACAATGCAAACATTCTAAGCAGTAGCTTCTATCCCTCCCAAATCTGGAATCAAAATTGGGCGCATCTTTTCCCCAGTTTTGGGCTGAGGTTTCCCCAATTTCTGACTCAAGATTTTCCCTCCATTTTAGGCTTCTTTTTCCTTTAGGGAGAAAGTTTTGTTAAGAGTGTAGTTTGCCCAGTGAAAAATAATGCTAACTAAAAATAGGGGGAATTTTTGTTAAAGGTTCAGATTGAAAAATCGGAAAGAAATAAAAAATAGGGAAGAAGTTTTGTTAAGTGCGTAGATTGCCTAGTGAAAAATAAGGGGAAGTAAAAATAGGGGAAGAACTTTTTCTATTAAAAGTGCAAATTAAAAAAATAGGGGGAGGGAAATAAAAAAATAGAGGGGAAATTTTTGTTAAATGTGCAGATTTAAAAAATAAGAAAGGAATAAAAAATAGCGGGGAAGTTTTGTTAAAGGTGTAGATTGCTCAGTGAAAAATAGGGGGAAGTAAAAAATAGGGGGAAGTTTTGATCTAGTTTTAAACTCCTCCAACTATTTTTCACTGGGCGAAGCTTGCGCCCACCATGTATAGCAATAAAAGCTATCGATTCTAAAACGTAGCAACTGACAATGTGCATGATCATTGATCAGCTATTTATCGCATTCAGAAATGCTGGAAAGCTGGGTTTTTAAATTGCGTGTATTAATTGTCGAGATTATGCAAAATAAACATTATATTGACATGGGAAAAATTCATTTTTGTGTTTAACTGGCATGCAGAACCTTGCAATCTCGCTCGACCACTTTCATAGCAAGTGCTTGGTAAAAATTTTGAGAGAAAGAAAGAAATTAATATGAATACACGATACTGTTCATATGAACACGGAGTCTGCCCAATGCATTTTGATAGTTTACAGTATATGTCAGTATAAATATAATCAGTGAGCTGTTTAGACTGGTAAAAAAGTAAACAGTTTAATTTCAAATTGCACACCAGAAATGATGCTTTCATCCTTCTCAATTATTTTAACTAAACAATAAACATTGTCAGTCACGAGATCATTCGATTCGTCACTAGCGCTTTACTATAAATGGTTCATCGTCACATGCAAATCTGGCACCGTTATAGAGATATGGCTCCTCAAAGATAATGGGGTCGCGACCTTGACCTTTTGTGGTCACGTGACGTCATCGGTCACGTGACCATTTGACTCCCGAGGGTCGATTTCCTATCGGTGGTCCATAGTGACCACGCGCCTATCTTGCACCGTTATGGAGATGTGGCGCCTCAAAAATTGGATGCACGGACGTGGACACGGAAAGAAAAAATGAAGACGGGAAAGAGAAAAAGGAAGGGGAGGGAAAGGGAAGGGAAAGGGAAAGTGGAAAAGGAAAAAGATGAAAAAGGGGAAGGAGAAAAGGAATGAAAGATAAAGGGAAGGGGAAAGGAAAAGGAAATGGAAAAGGAAAGGAAAAGAAAAAAAGGGAAGGGGACGGGGAAGGAAAAGGGGAAAGGAAAAGGGAAGAAAAGGGGAAGGGAAGGTAAAGGGAAGGGAAAGCAGAAAAAGGGGAAGGGAAATGGGCAAAGAAAGGGAAAAGAGGAAGAGGAAAGGGCAAGGTAAAGAGGAAGGGGAAGAAAGATGGAAAAAAGAAAAGGGAAAAGGGGGGAAGGGGAAGGAGAAGGGGAAGGGAAAGGAAAGGTGGAAAGAAGAGAGCTTTAAAAAAGTTGCACGGACGGACGCACGGACGCACGAACACTCAGGTGATTCTATACTCTGTCCAATGCTATGCACAAAAACTGTTTCTATGCATGTACACTGTATATTTGATTTCCTTAAATGTCGACTAACTAAGTAACATTTTAAGTTTATTATTATTGATATGAATATTGTAGACTCCTTCTGTACAACTGATAATTAAAAAGCAAACACGAGTACAACTATTGTAACAACTACATAACATATAAACTTATTCTTAAAATTCAATAAAATACCGTACGCGCGTTGCTGGAACCCGAGTCATTTGATGGCGGAACCTTAATTAAAGTCACCTTAGTGTAGCACTGTTCATATCGTAATGGCAAAAATTTAGCAGAATATTCTGACGTAGGCCTAGATGGAGGTGGAAAGGTGTGCGGTAAATAGGACCGACAGCGATACTGACAACATGACGTGAGGTGTAATAGATGACCGCAGGTCGTCCGACGTACAATAATCATTAGGACGACGACGGACACCGTCAGCGCCAAACCCGGCAATTAGTCCGCTCAGCCATTCACTCGTCAGGAGGACCTCGGGGGAAGCTCCGCGGTGCTCGTCGTCGCAGGTGCGCGGCAGAGGCGCGTGTCATGACGAGTCCAAGTTAATCGCGCGGCAACGTCAATCGCGCCGTCGGGACTCAGAGTTGGGCGACAGTTGGGCGAGATGTAGCGGTCGGCTGGTGGCATCGTACACGCGCTCGTGGAGACGCATTTGCCGCCTGCATAACGGCCATTGCTTCCGCTATTGCACCGCGCTTCCGCCGTTGCCGCTCTACAGCATTGGGGGACGCTGAAAATGCGAGAAATGAAAATACGAGACATGAAAATGCGGCACCAAAAGTAAGGGGTGAAAATGGAAAAAGTGAGACATGAAAATGTAGGAAAGGAAAATGGGAGACATGAAAATGCGAGACATGAAAATGCGAGACATGAATATACGGGAAAATGAATATGCAGGTCAGACGTATGCTAAAAGTAATGTTTACACTCTGAAATTAATTAAATTTAAATTAACGTTCAAAAATACAAAAATGTTATCATCAAAACTCATCTACAGTTCTACAGTTCAGTTCAGTACAGTTCGCTGAATGTCAGTACAAAGTTAAGACGATAGTGATGTCCGCTCGACAGATTGGAC
>Ga0056128_1001866_pt1 | contig 24372 bp, 17 predicted proteins | sample WorMetLIZISLAND2_FD_71113 | JGI IMG/M metagenome (GOLD analysis project Ga0056128, IMG submission 71113) | Marine gutless worms symbiont microbial communities from Max Planck institute for Marine Microbiology, Germany - Olavius geniculatus... ... | reverse complement strand
GGTGTTGTGCTAATGGGCATGCGCTGCGAGTGGACGCTATAGGCAGTAAACGTCGTCATAGCAACGATATCAACGATACGTCTGCTGTCAAAAATACGTTCTACCGCAAATCAAATTATATGGGAGGGTCTATCCATTTTATTTCTCCACAAAACACTATGCACATGCCTGGAACTTTATTTTAATGCATGAATTGCCGTTCTGCGCAGCGAAGTGAAGCGATGTTTCTGGTGCGAATAAGCAACGAACTGCAGATCGCCACGTTAAATCGTCAATTATCTGACTTGATCCACCAATATTCAGCCATTAACTTGATGGGAGATTTGATGGACGATTAGTCGCTAATTGGCGATGGAAAAACGGTTATTGATATGATCTCAGATCAAGTACCGAAGTTGATCGGAGATCAATTTGATCGGCCATCAGATGTGCATGGAAAAACCGGACCTAAGTAACCGAAATTAAGAACTGAAGCAGTACCACAGGTGCCAGATTAGAAGGATCTGTGTCCTAAGCTAATCGGCTTGGTTAAAAAATTAGCAGCGACCCAGCACTGTTTGCCATTCATCACATGAACAGCTACTGAGGTGAACTATTGCAACAACAGTGACATGATGACAGCCACAAATCTTGTTAGGTGAATGACTACAATGTAGTATTGCCATTAAGCAACAGACACATAGGAAATTACCGGGTAAACTTTCACATAAAACACAACATAAAACAAAAAACTGGAAAAGCAAAAATGTGCTTCTCAGTCACAGAGTCAACTATAACACAAGACTACAAGTTCTGCAGTGTTATGTCTGGTCGGTTCTGTTCTATGGGTGTGAAACGTGGAGAATTTCGGAAGTGATGAAGGACAGGTTGATGGCTGTGGAAGTTTGTTTTTTTTTGTGAAAAATGTTAAAGATATCACGGACAGAAAAGAAAAGTAATAAGAAAGTATTTAAAGAGGCAGGGGTACATCGTACACTAACAAAAGAATACGTCAGCGACAACTAGCTTTCCTGGGGCATGTGTTGAGAAAACAAGGTCTGGAGAATTTGGTGGTGACGGGAAGGATAGATCGGAAGAAAGCAAGGGGGCATCAGAGACTGAAGTATCTGGACAGCTTAGAAGAATCATGGAAGGACAACGTCAGCCCAACAGAGCTCATCAAGGCTTCAGAGGACCGACTGCTCTGGCAGCGCATGATCGTCAACGTTGTCGATGACGGCATGGCAACTTGTCATGACACGACAAACTTTCACAGAGGCCGTGCATGGTGACAGCATCACAAACATTGCTCTGGCTAACACCATTACTCGTTCTGTACCACGCACACAGCACACTAGATTAGACATTATTCATTAACCTTGAGTTGAATCTTCTTCTGCAGTTCCTCGATGTGAGCTTTCTGCTGTTTGTTGAGGGCAGCCAGTCGCTCCTCTCTGTCGCGTTCCTTCGCTCGGGCTGCCTCGACTCTTTCCTTCTCTTTCTCCTGCTGTCTGAGCTCAAACTCACTCGCACGCTGGCGCCGACGCTCCGCCATCTCCTGAAACCTCGTCTGCCGCTCCGTCTCAATCGCTCGACGCCGCTCCTGTTTCACAGGCAAGCAATCATCAACCGCGATGCACAGCAAAATAAAACGTAAAGTCCTTCCCAAGCCGGAAGGCCTGCAGGTGGTGCTGATCTGCATTTCCTTAGCCCTCAGTCAGACGCCAGTTTACACTGCGAGATCACACACCTGTCTCACATGACATCAAACATTAACAATGAACCAATCTGTACACCAAACTTAAATGCAAAGTCCTTCTCAAGCCAGAAGGCCGACAGGCAGCGCTGATTTCCATCTCCTTGGCCCTTAGCCAGACACCAGTTTAAACTGCAAAACCATGCACCTGTGTCACATGACAACAAACATCAACAATGAACCGACATGTACAGCAAACTGTTTCAAAATGTTCTGACCGACAAGAAGTATAAACTTCTTCTTCTTAGCGTGTGCTCTGTATGCTGAATGAGGCAACAGCCTCCTCATCAGCCAAATGTAAAGGCATACAAATCAGAGCACCAGTAAATCTGCCATAACAGAGCAAAACAAGTCTGCAGTCACAGACCAAGCCATCTCTCTGAACCATGTGATAGCTATAAACTGAGTCAGTGAAGCACGTTTTCAGTTTGTTGCGGAAATCTGACAGACAGCTAGCATTAAAAATTTTGTTCAGCACAAAGCCATACACAGCTGATCAATTGCGTATCCATCGTTTCCCTCTGGTCTTTTCCCCTAACATTCTTCCCTCTAATGTATCACAAAGACACAGCATTCTGCTATGCCTCAACACATAGCCCAAACCTAGCTAATATCACACGAGCAGCTGATGAGCACAACGTGAGTGAGTGAATGAATGTCTCGACCTCGACGGCTGCTTCTTTAGCTGCTTTCTCTTCATGTTTCCTCTGACGTTCCTCCTGACAACAGCATACAACAATCAGGATTCAAGCATTGAGTGAAACCACCTAAAAATCCACAAAACCAACTCTAAAAACCAACCTTAAAATTAAACAGATTGTAGTTTCTAGTTCGACTAATAATAAAATGTTTCATTACAGTTGACTTCTTTATTATAATTTTAAACCCACAAATTTCGAAATGTTATGCTGTTAAAAACATCTTTTTTCACCTCTGGCACCAATCATCATCATAATCATCATAATGATCGGTGCTGTGAATGTTGAATTCTAATCTATTGAGTGCAAAAAAATCTGCCTATGATTAACACACAACCAAACTACTGTAGACGACAGGTCAGTCCCGAGCTCAGTGCTGGCATATTATGCAGCCTTCTGTCTCATTGGTGGTATGAATTTGGACAGAGTTTCTGTCTAAAAACGGTATATATACCTGCCATGGTGAGTTCACCGCGACATTCGCCCAATGACATTTAAATGTACAGTTGAGCGTTCAACTGTATACTCCCACTGGACCTGCACTCACAGTACAGTCACGGCGCCGAAGACAGCTGTCAGCCAATGTAGTTAGATGCCCTGCAACTTCTGATGTTGATAAACTAGCTCAACACAGATGACATCTGGCAGTCAGATGGAAGGGAAAAGAATTTTATCAGCTGCAACTGACCACTGAATGCGACAACAGACATGGTCCGCTGACGGTTCTGGACATGCATTAATGACTAGCACCCTGGCACCTTGCAGCACAGATGGCAGGCGACTGCTATAGCTGCGCTCTGAGTCTCAGTCGGGGTTACCGTTTTTAGTACATAACAACTGCCCTGAATAACACTTGGGATTACCGCTGAGGAGGTTGAAATGATACGAAATGCACTAGTCACTCATGCCCTGGTGAAGTGGTGAACACAGACACCAATTGAGGTTTTTCTATGCATTTTTCTTTTCAACTCAGAAGCCTGCATGGAAAAGACAAATGGGCAGGTTGGACCTGTAGAGAGCAGTGTATTAAAATGGCCACACAATAAAGCAGAAATGAGATTTCTAAGAACTGTCCTTTACCTTGACAACAAAAAGTTGTGGCCTTGGCCTCAAAAAAGTCTGGTCTTGGCCTGGAGGATGACTGGCCTTAGTCTTGGGCTTGAAAACTACTTTCTGGCCTTGGCCTTGGCCTTGTTGGCCTCAAACCCATTCCTGCAAAAAAGCCATAACAGCCACAAGGTGAAATACCCTACAACTAATCAGAACACAAATACAAAGCTGAACGTCTGTCAGACAGACCTGGATGTCTTGAAGGCGAGCCTCCTGCTCCTGATGCTTAGCCATCTGACTCGCCATTATCTCGTGACGCTTGTTCTCAGCTTCCAAACGATTGATGAATCCTATCTCATTAGCCTAAGATCCACAGCACACAGCAAGCACCAGCTAGCATCATACTCGATCATACATACTAGCATCATACAAATACAGCCCGGTTTAAACCTCATGAACAGTAAAAATAGGTTTTGCCAGCGATAGAGCAAACTTAATAGGTCACGGCAAAGCCCTTCTAAAAAGCTAAATGCAAAAGCAACAAGTGGGGCCTTAGTATTATTCATATTCAATGTATTTTTGCACTACTATTTGGCAGAATATGAATGCACCATTCCATCTGCTATTTGGGCTACAAAGCATACAAAGAGAATATTTGGTGAGGCCGTACTAATCACTAAATGCATCTATATATTTCATTTCGCTGACACAAACATCACTATGTAGCACAAACATTGGTACTAGTCAATACACAAACTATGCAACAGTGCAAGATAATAAAATGTCTCTCAAACAAGTACATTTTACAATACGATCATACAAGTAATTGAACCTATTTCTAGAAAGCGGATACCTTGTTTTCCTCCTCGTGGGCCTTGCGTACGATGCTCTGTAGCTGTAGCTGGCGCTTCTGCTCCGCCCGGTCCTGCTTACGTTCAATTGTCTCCCTGCGACTGTTCAACAACTCGTTCTTCCACTGCTGTATGTCCTCCACCTAAAGGTAAACCACCCACCTACGGTTATGGTTAAACCACCAAGAGTCAACGGATCCTCTCACAGCTCTGCGACCAATGCGAGCGGTGCTCATCTCCGTTTCCAAAACCCTGAGCTGGCAGTGAATGTAAACACAACTCAGATAAGTGAGTGGAAAGCCAGAAGTTCCATATACTGCCATTACCAGTAACTTCCAGCAGTGAGGCTGGTACCAAGTTACACTACACAGCTTACTGACAGCAGCACGTGTGTGAACAACTTGCCCAGGGTTGTTATCTGGCAGTGTACCGGCTGGAACCAGGAACCTCGTGATCACTAGTCTGACATGATATCGTTAAACTAACAAGCCACTGTCAGCAATAAATTACTGCTGCTGCTGTTCTCAATGCAGCTTACTCAGCAAGCTGCACTATGCAAGAACTACCTGTATAATGCTGCACAAGTGGTCAACTACCAACCAAATCAGTGAGTAAGTGAGTAGTTTCTTAATGACACATCAGCACAAAATAGGCCATTCAGTGCCATAAAAGGTTAAAGCAGTTGATATATGTTTTAAAAGCAAAGTTATAATACTTGTTAAGATCAAGGCTATTAAGCTGATGTAAAAACAACATTATATATGATTGTAAAGTTGATATCTTTAACATAAGCGATGATGCTGCGAGATGCAACATTTTCAAAAACGTCCTTGAGTGTGTCCACTCCAAAATATCTCTGACGTGCTGCACGGTAACGGGTGCAGTCTATCAAAATGTGCTTGATTGTGATCGAAGAATGGCAAGCTTGACGCACCAGTTGATTCTCTCCCTTTAGGAGATAAGAGTTTGTAAGTCTTGTACGACCAATTCGAAGATGGTTGATAACAACTGAGTCTTAGCTACCCACTGAATCAGCTCAGTCTGACAGAAGAGAGTAATGCAATGCAGCAAAACCAAGTGCAAAAAAACTTCCTAGTACTACAGAGACCTTCTTTGTCAGCATGCGAAGCCGCTCCGCTTTCTCCGAGAGTAGCTTCTCACGCAGATTGCGAGCTTTCGCTTGCTTCTGCTCCTGATGTTTCTTGCATTCAGTTGCCGACCTGACCAGCAAACATGCAGTAAAATTTCAGCAGCACATACACACCAACAGAAACAGTAACGATGATAGGTAAGCCATGGCAATGTTCATTATGGTGCTCTAGTTGACTACCATTGCACCTAGTTCACATGGTGAACGTGGAACTGTATGATGGACAATTAATGACTTTTGGATCCGCATGATCAGCTTGAGCCACAAATCTGCCTAAACTGACAGCAACAGTACTACACTCACCATCGCCATTAAAGCCGACACTCATTTTACAATCTCATGGAGGACGAAAGGCTGAGTAAACCTTATGGCTGGTTATATATATTCCAATGGTTAAGCTAAAGGTACACATCCTGGCATGGCATACAGTAATTTTGTTGACTCAGCCAAACCCATCAAAAGAGGGGGGTAGAAAAGATAAGTTACCCCAGGCCCTGTGATGTTTGGGGCCCCCACCGTCACTTACAAATATAAAGTACACCAGAATGCGCCATCTGAGAGGCCCAGAGGGGCCCCGCGAGAATGTTTCCCTGAGCCCCGCTGTGGCTCTCGACGGCCCTGGACTCAGTGCTATGCATTGCTGCTACATTACACTGCCACTGGTCCAAAAAATGTATTAAAACTGTGACAGAAGCAGCAGCAGCAGTTGCTACTATTCACCGTTTCCTGGAAGGAGAGGAGAGTTTCTCGTGTACTTGTACGACACGTCCCGGAGTCCGGCTTTCAGCTTCATCTACCAGCTCACCCCACGGCACATCACGACGTGACTCCAGGTCATCTGCACACATATAGTCAGATGTCCGACTGACCATCTACGATGCGCTAACCCAAACCCTGACCGTCTGAGGTAAAAACTGGCAGATTAATTACTATAACTGCTCTCGGGGAACATTCGCACCAACTGTGGCTTCGATTTTCATGTTCAGTTAAAAGTCCATACGACACACAGGAGAAACAGATGGACAAACCAGCAGGCATGATCCATAGTCCTGTATTGTAGCCTAACAATATGGCCACAGGAAAATCCATTCCGTTCAGTCTGGCAAGCAGTAATATCTTGCTTAATGTCCAATAGTAATAATTACAGAAGGCATATCTAGAAAAAGAAGCAGATTACCTTCAAACTGTTTAGCAATAGTTTCCCAATCCAGTGACTGCTGCAGTGGGGAATCGAACTGTCCAGAGCACGAACATGAGCCCTGAATAACACATGCACTCAGTGTTGAATAACAATAATATAATAATACCCAAGACCATTGTAATGTATAATGCAGCGGCATGGACCTTGAACAAAGAAGACAAATGAAAACTAAAAATCTTTGAAACGTCCGTTCTGAGAAGAATCTGTGGTATAACCAGACGGAATCGGCATAAAAACAAACACAACGAGAGAACAAACACAAAAAGCAAAATGAACACACAATGCAAACAGTAAACAGAAAATACAGAAAAAATAGGAAAATAATCATTCCTCTCTATTAGGGTCTGATTCACAGAAGATTTTATGATAATCTTAAAACATTTTTTCGCATTTATGGTCATCTTACGACAATCTAATTCACAAATGCTTGTTGCAAATCTGAAGCCATGTCTTAAGGCAAAATCTTACACTTTTGTGACAAAACTTGTGATCATTTATCATATGAATTCACTTAAAGTGTGTCCTAAGATGATCTCATCATATCTCAACTTTTGTCCTCCAACGGCCTTAAGGAATATCTTAAGATAAATCATAGAACAATGTCTGTGAATCGAGCCCATGATACGTACAGCTCCAGAATGGTCTTCGTGTTCAGTCTCAGGCTCCGTGTCAACCTGTATCTCCGTACTCTGTTCTCTTTCGATCTCCTGCAGATATGACTTCTCCTGTAGCATTGCAAAATCCAACGCAGCCTCCTGCTCCTTCTCCAATTCAAAAAGGCTGAGAAACTCCTCATCCAGTGCAGTGCACAGTGCCTGCAGCAGACATACCACACAACATACACAGGCTGACTGACCACTTTTCAGACCAAACAAAATTCCCCAACTTTCCCCGACCTTTCCATTAGTGCAGACAAAGATTTACTGAATATACTGTTTAACGCTATGGCTGACACTCGTTGCTTCACATTAATTAACAGGAAGCCCAGCTATCTCTAGGAAAAGCCGACCATAACGCATACGTCCAAAGCCCAGAATCCAAATTCCAGTCACGAAGAGAAAGCAAGTTGTCAGCGGTGAGACAGTTCCATGCATGCTATTTTAATGACATGCTGTCTCAAAAGCTACAATGAATGCTAGTGTAACAGACATCGCACGTGGTCATTTCGCCACGCAATATAAATAGCTACAGGGTAAATGAACAAGGAAAATATCGGATGCAGGCTTTGCAAATATTTCTCACAATAAAAATGCCTTGCTCAGGAAGACACACTACAACCTATACAGTTCCTGTTGCAGTACTGACCTTAAAGGTCATCTAAGGTAAATGATTTTTGTCATTTAAAAGCCAATATGCGACTTTCTATTAGTGATCAATAGCAACCAGCCTAGGCACTATCTCTCACCATTTAGCCACAATAGCGCATAATGGCTTTCAAGGTCATCCAAGGGACAATGATTTCCATCTAATCTGACATGGCGTACATGGAACTTACTATAAGTGATTAACAGTAAGGTAGGCCATATCTCTCACCGTTTCCGAGATACAGCCACTTATAGCTTTAAACATTCCATTCAAAACTGCGGCCAAACCACTGCAGATGGACACATGGTTACTATAGGAAGTCGCCACTGCCCTTTCCACTGGTACCACTGCAGACCCCCTACGACGTACTGTTTAGCCACAATACTACACGATTGGCATTGCACAGTGCATCATGACCCTTCAAGGTCATCCAAGGTCTATGATTTATGTCATTTAAAAGAAAGTAAGAAACTTCCTGTTGGTAATCAATAGCAACCTAGGCCATATCTTAACACTGTTTAGCCACAGAGCATCCGTTACAAATGGACGAACGGACAGACAGACGACGGCCGACAACCCATGCCAATAGCTTGACCTTTACTAAAGTACGGTCAGCTAAAAACAAGCCAGATAGACCTTGTGCTTTCAGGATTCATCACCTAATGAACTACAGTATACTATTGCTCCCACTGTAACAGATCCAGAACAACATGCACAAAATGGGGTTTTTTCAGTCCCAAATGTTGACATTTTGGGGGAAAAATATTTTCCAACAAAAATTTTCAAACAGGTAGGAGATTTTCCGGGGGTCAATGCCTGCACTGCATTGGCAAATACCGCAAGCAATACTCAACACATGCAGCATTAACATTATCACCAGACAGAGAAGACAGAAAGTAAATGAAGCAACATCAAATGATAAATGCATCTCTTATCATCTCAGCATTTCACAAACACGAGGAGGGGGCCCCAAGCCTATGAGAAAGAATGACAGATAAAGACTTTTTGTTCTGCGAAAACTGTGCCAAGCACAAGACGACTGTGGACTCCTTTTTCAAAGAAACAAGCTCGGCCAGCATAAATTCAAGCACATCAGCACTGACAGATGGTCAGAGGCAGATAGAAACATGACATGTGGGACTTCCGTTGCAGACCAAAGTTCAATGCGGGCAACTCTAACTTCATTTTTTATCAAGGAACAGTGACCACTGGAGAGTGGGGGCTCAGCAGGGGGCCATGGGCCAAAAAGACTACCATTACTATATCACCGTCTATGTAATAGATTGTAAGTCTATTCAGTACTCACATCGTCAGCGGCATCATCATCATAGTCGTCATCATCATCTTCATAGTCAGCATCATTCTCACTCAGTGCTGTCAACAATTGACACAACACCGCAACATTACATCACCCTGCAACAGTGAGAATTGTGGCCAATAAAATACTAATAATTTCGTTAAGTAACACAAAGTAAATTAACAACGAAACAAATGTTCAATGAATCATGTCTGTACAGTCTGTACTCAAATAGTTCTTAATGTAAGCCTGTTAGAATTTTCTCTTCTTGTCCAAAGATTTGTCTTCTTCCAAGATTTGCAAAAAAAACAGCGCAATATTCAAATTTGTGTTAACTTTTCAGTTGGCTGATTCATAAGAGTTCAACCAAAATTTTTCAAACACATATCCATAATAAAATATTTCATAATTAGTGCAGCAAGGAACTGAAATTGGACTAAGTTCAGGGCTTTTAGTGGTTTTTTTACCCCTAAAAACTCACCCTTTTTTACTTGGGTCCACTATTCCCTTTCCCTAACCTTAACCCTATCCCCAACCCTAACTTTTGGCACAGCAAACCTTATGAATAGTGAGCCAAAACCGTTTTGGGGGTACCTGCCTGAGGTGTCTCAGCTTTGAGAAAAGCACAGACCTGAGATGGTAAGACGGTCCACCAGTGTGTCCTCAGACAGTGACTTGCGGCACAGTTGACTTGAATGTCTACCGTCAGTGCTGTCAGCGGACGACAGTTGCGAGGTGTCGACGATGGAGTCAGTGCGACGCACTTCTGTCAGGCTGACACTGTGTGTTGGTACAACGCCGAAAGATGGTTTATCTCTTGTCACTCTGTCACACTGTGTTGATGTGACGTCCGTGACACTGCTGACAGACGGTCTCTCTCTGTCACACTGTGGTACTGTGACATCCTTGACAGATGATGTCAGATCGTGCATTGCTGGCATGACATCTTCAACACTGCCGACAGGTGACTTGTCTTGCGTCTGTCTCTCGCAAAGTCCATCATTAACTTGAGTCTCCGCAGCATTACCTGTAATCAGTCTTCTATCGCCGGAGCCCTGTATATCAGTCTCGTACTGTATCATACCATCATCGGCCGCAGTGGTTAAGCACGTCTCTGACTTTACGTGACTTTCACCGCTGCAGACTGCCGACGCCGTTGAACTCGGATAATGTGACAGTGGTCTGGGACTAGACTTCACTCCATGCTCGGTGCTGGCACGACTACCAATGTGACTAGTACTCTTTGACTGCTGGGCTGCTGCGGTGCAGTTCACTGTAGCAGTATTACTGCCCCTGCTGTTACCGTTGACATCAATGCTCAACGCCGAGCCCTGTTGCTGCAGCTGTGGTTGCTGTTTCTTAACATCGGTCTGTCTAGAAACCGCCGCTGCAACATTTGCTGATCGGTTATTTCCGTCACTGCATCTTGGCTGCGTAGCTGGTCTCCTGTCTGCCTGCCTGGCTGTGGCTGGTCCACTGGTCCTCACTGATAGCGGAGGTCCGTTCGTAGTGGGAGATTGCCGTGACTTGGTCTTGTTAGTCCGTGGCTGCACGGTCTCCCAGCCTTCATCGGCTTCCATCATGCTACCAGATTCTGAATCATCACACAGACACACACAAATGCCTACAGGTAAAACCTGTTCACACAGACACAGGTACAAGTCCGGGTGCCCATATACGGGCTCCAGCAAACACAGGTTTGCATGTATTCTAATGGTGGTCGTTCGCACTGCAGTGAGTACAACTAGTCTCATCACAGCGTATACAACTAGTATCATTGTTACAGTGTGTACATCATCCATCATCATCATCAGAATGTGTACAACTGGTCTCATCGAATCAAACAAAGACTGCAGCCGTAGAAGTGCTTACAGACAGAACAACAGAGTGATGCAAATGATTTCATAATCTGGCACATGCTATGCTATAACAATGGGACAGATAATATGACCATTGACCATTTACACGGAGCCGTAAAACATCCTAAAATAAAAACAAGAGCGGCTGACAAATGTGTAAAATGAATACAATACATTTAGTAAAACATACTGTATAAAATGCTAAAACCTAATGGCAGTCTCATAGCAGTGTGCATAACTAGTCAGCCTAGTTGATATTGTGATAGTGATGACACACTAGCCAGTTCCTGGTGCCTGTTACTGGAGTGGAGTGATGAAAGCACTTTTCAACTCATGCAGAACAGTACGAAAAAAAATTAAATTATGTATAATGTATCATTAAAGACATATCATCATAAAATCCATCGTTGTTCTTATTTCTGTCAGGATCATTTGCCAGTAAAGTGTGTCATGGTTCCTGGCAACAGACAACTGGCATCTGTTTCTGGCGCTAGAAACTGACACCGGAAACAGAAGCCAGAAAATGGTCAAGGTGTCACCAACTTGAGAACAGTAGTCGACCTACCTGGCACTGGGATGACAGCCTGCTGCTGTTGCTGGTGTAGTGGTTGTTGAGCCGGTGGTGATAAACAAGCAGTGTCAGTCGGACTAGCAGCAGTAGTTGGCTGCTGTGTCACTGAGTTAATGTTGTTACTGTTGTCATGAGCAGTGACTTCTGTGCACTGCATGCTGTGATTCGCTGGCTCCGTAACTGCTGGCTCTGATGTGGCTGCTGATGTTTTGTTGTTACTGACCATTCCTCCATGCTGGACGCCCCGCACTCTGTCCGCCCAACTGTTACCACTGCATCGCAACACACAATGCTATATAGATCGTGTCCCAAAATTAGTGCCTCCTCCCTACAGAAACATTAGTGTACAAGAAATTTGAGCCAATGCTCACGAGATGCACGAAAGCCTATAGCAGTTCCGGTTTAGTAGTTTAGCTAAAAATTGAGGTGTTCACGCTAAGTTAATATACAAATACCAAATTCTCTATCTGGATCGCATAGCAACAGTTCCATGGCACCACCTTGTGAATGATATAGACTTGTGTCGCAGCCCGAAATCGCCAAAAAATCCATAAGACCCCCTTTTTGGCGTTCAAGGTCATTCAAGGTCATTGAATTCGGCGCCAATTGAGAGCAGTGTACGACTTCCTATTAGTGATTAATAGTAACCTAGGCCCTATCTCGCACCGTTACTGAGATACAGCGACTTACTGGGCAAAAATCGCAAATTTTGTCCACCCCCTCTCAATACGCGCCCTCATTCGGGGTGACCCCTTCGAATTCATGGAAGAGCTTTACGGTTCCTGAAACTAGAGTCTTCCAGGCAGCCGACGGTAAAAATTTGGTGATCCTAGCTTGCACTGTTTTTGACTGATCCACCTGTGTGACAGACAAAAAACAGACACAGGCGGACGGACAGACAAATGGACAGACAGACAGACAGACAGACAGAATTGTGATGGCTAAGACGTGCCGAAAGCAGTAGCTGCTTTCACACGTAAAGACCGTTAATAGCTGACCAATTTTTACAAAATTTGAAACAGTCATCAAGACAATCATTCTGAACTTCTCTTTACAGTTTGTGCTCAAAGTGGCCACTTTTGGCATCAACGCAAGCTCTTAGTCTTAGGCGAGTACGCTGCTGCTTGACGCGTTGTCAATAACAACATACTGAATGTAATGTGATGTAAACAAAGTCTGATGTCATAACGACAAACATTGAACACACACGGTAGAATGTGTACGTCATAATTGGTGTGACTGTAAGTAATGTGAAGATACTGTAGTGTACGTTATTTTGTTGAAATCCATGAACTACAAACAGAATTCGGCATGTTTGAAGCAGGGGGGTCACTAATTTTGGGATACGGTGTACAATATAATACTCATGACTCACAAACATACACTGCGACTAGAGTACACTCACTGAATGATGTCCTGTTGACAGGAGCTGAAACCTCTGTGCACTGTGTCAGCACAGCTGTTTTTTAATGCTCAGTATATTGCCACATAACTTACACACGTACAGCAGAACTACACCATGTCCCCAAAAAACTTTCCCGTTCATCATCGTCAAGACGTCCATGGTTTCCCTGCACTGCAGTTTTGGTGCGGTGTGATATTTAATAATCGCCTTATTGCAAATTGTCCACAAAATGTGTCAGCCAAAGAATTCTGAAAATGAGTCAATATTTTATAAGCAAAGATACGGACAATAACAAAGTGGAGAGTTTTCTTTGGGACACAGAGGAGACACATTAAATGATGTGCTGTTTACACATAGTGGGCTCTGTCTGCACTCTGTATGCCAAGTGTTATTGATCACTCTTACAGCATGCACTGTATATTACAAAATTCTTACAGAATGCAGCCGACGTTCTGACACACCTTCCCAAGTGGCTCTACCATAGCCCCCTGATGACGGCCACTAGCATGACAGCTGAGCATGGCAAGAGCTTAATGGGGGTTGTTATATAAACAAAATTTGTTACCTGATATACAAAAAGTTGGCCGACAAATATGTGGAAGATGGAACATATGTTGGCTAACAAAATCGGCTAAAAGTCGGCCATTTTTGCATGACACACGACAGATATTTGTCAGCCGATTTTGTTGGCAGAGAAAAATGGTCAACTTCATCGGATCATCTGACATCCCCTTAGCATGTTATGAAAAGATTCAGTGACCTGTTGCCAGCTGGTGCTGCAGCAGACGTCTCTGGAACAGAACCGAAGGTAAGACTTCGTGAGACACCAGAGCTCGGAGTGATAACCGATGACGACAACGACTTGCCCGGCGACGACTTACGCACTTCCCATGCCAACGACGTTGGCCTGAATACATGTGCCACATTAACAACCATCTCTGACCATCAAGCATGCTGCAAAAGCACTTACCTTACAACACAAAATAAAAGTGACATATATCTCATACTAGCAAACCGTTTACAGAGCTACTAAACATCACCTGCCGGATGGGATTACACAGTGTTAGCTGCCACCCGACACAGGTGAACGTGCCCCATCTTAACGCCAGCTAAACAGGCCAGTACTCGATTCACCTACCCTAGAGGGATGGAAGGCTGAGTTGACCTTGGTGTTGGTTATATACCAAGATGGTTTACCGATCCACGACCAGACAGTCACCCATCCAAGTAGTAACCACTTGAATCCTAACTGGGAATAAAACCCACGACCTTGCGATCATAACTCCAACATCCTACCGTTATGCCACCAAACCACGTCACCATGCATTCACTAATCACTATCAATCAATCACAGGTCATACAAAGCATCCACTGTACAACAAAATAATAAAACAAATTTTAAGAACACACATTGATCGTACAATAAAAGATATAGAATGAAAAAAAAACAGTAAAAAAATATGGAGACACAAAACTTATAGCTACACATGCATGCATCAAGTCATTACTTGAGTTTACGTTTCATCGAGAAATAAGATTATCTTTATTCTAATCCATTTCTTTGAAATCCAACTAGAACCAAGTCCCATTAACATTTTTCTTATCCACAGATAAGAATGTAAACTGAAAATTGATTAGAAAATTTCTAATCACTAAGAATGAAGAAAAAACGTGTATTAATTTGCATTCCAGCAGTGCAGCTGTCTGGCATTAATCAGTAATGTTGTTTGATGTTATCTGCCATTTCCCATTGTCTTTTTCTGATCTGTTAGAAAATCACAAACGTTGATTCTTAGACATAAAATAACATCGATAAGTTAAACTTCAGTTCATGTTAGCAAATATCTTGATATTTATTCTAAGAGAAAGTGTCGACCATATAGCATTAATCCTACTTCTCGACAAATCACGAACTCACGTATTGTCACAGAACGTACTTTTTATGAGCATTTTCGTAAGCACGCAGCTTCTGCAGCCAATCAATCAGTGACTCAAAGTCCTTTGTGTAACGGTTCAACACCATTATCACTTCCTAGCAAACAACACATACCCCAGTCAGCTGGAAATTAACATCAGTAATCATCAATCATTATCATCTCCTGCCAACACGTAACCCAGTAATCTCTATTTTCTATGAATTGTTAATCAATATCACTTTTAAGCAAATGAAGTACAGTATACGACAGTGATCAGTGTGCATATAGAAAATTACAATCTTTTGCATTTGGACACTTTCGCAGTGGCACAACCTCATCAACGCGTAAGACGTTTTTTTACGATACATGCCATGGTGATGCTGCTATATTGATTATTGAACACTACAATCAACGCTAACAGACAGCAACTTTGCATTCAAAATTGTGGCCAAACCATTGTAGACAAAAACATGGTTACTACTGACAGGCTATAGAAACTCGTCATCGCCCTATTCAACGGTACCATTGCCAACTCCTTACGATGTACCGTTTAGCCCCAATACATACGTTACAGACAAACAGTTGACAACCGACGATACATCGTACCCAAGGCTCGACCAAACAATCAGCCAATGAAACTACCAAATAATGACTAGTTTAGAAATGCCATGATAAAAATGAACAGATGGAGCTACCATTCTGCATGGTTCAGTTTACAAATACCAAAACCGAACCAACTTTCCCCCCCCCAGTTTTCTGCATGTAGCTAATGCACACCTTGCATTCGTCGACGCTCTCATCAGCCTGACACGTCTCGTAGAGCTCATCAACGACTCGCTGCAGCTGTTCAAACATAAACACCCAGTAGCAAGCGCGCGGGTCCTTCTTGCCATGAGACCGAGCCGACTGTGACGATGGAGACGCCGGCTGTTTCCTCTGTATGCTGGGACTCGAGACAGATGAACCGGGGCGTGAACCAGATTGAGAGCGCTGTGATGATGAGGACTCTGACCCGGGCTGGGATCTATCCAGGCAGGACTTGTGAGATGCAGAATCAGTCACCGACGACGATGGCTTGCTGCTCCTTGGCTTAGACTCTGCACAGCATCATACATCAAGCCTCAAGACAAAATTAATTATTAATATGATCATATGATAGACTTGTAGAACTTGATCCTGGACTTGGACTTGAGTCCATGTTCCAGTAAACTTGGACTTGCACTTGGAAGCAGAGGTCTTGGATGATGTGATATGATATATGATAATATGACTATGACGAGTGACTTGTACTGGTACACTGGCAGGTAAACTACCAGCTGAATATAGCAAATAAACTCAAAGAACAAAAAATATTTCAGGTGGAACTCAAATCAAAGAGTTGAGAATGAAATGGCATAACTAATACAATTACAAATGCACTAATGCTACACATATATCAGTCTCATCATCAAACCAATGACATGCCAAAAATGTAATAAAAAATGTAAAAAAATACATTTTCCATTGCATCCCTGCTTCCCTCTCCTCTCTCAACTATCTGTCATTGCCCATCTCCTCCCCAAAATCCAGCTAGGATGCTGAGAAAGTGACAAACCCCTCTTCCCTCCTCCAGTGCAACTATCAACACATTTTTATGTATGATATTATAAAGTCAGTAAAAATGTTTTCTGGTCTACTGTACATTCAAATTGTGAACAAGAAATTCATGCACATATTTGTCAGGGCTGCCATCAAATCACATCCCAGGGACTCACATAGGCAAATCCGGAGAACTGTCAGGCCTAATTTTATGCTGCTTGTGTTAGCACTCCAGCTTGTACCAAATTGTCCCTCTTTAATGCCTTATGATGTCATATCCTCAATGCATCATGATACCTTGATCTTCAAGTGGCACATTCCATGTGACCAAGTTGCGTGCAGTTCGACCCTCTTCTCTCACAATCTTTCTCACCTGATCATCACTCGTGAGTCGCTGTGGCGTCTGACATACAAGTACACAGATAATATCTGTAAATGCCAGTTAGCATAAATAAAATTGAAAATACTATCCACAACAAGTACATTAATTGTATAACCAGCACAAAGACATGTTTCTTCGGCAGTCAGCTACGAGTTATAAGTGGATGTGCGAATGTCCACTATCCACACATCTGCTTTTTATCACACAGCTGTCAGCAATTCACAGACTCTACTTGTAGGCAAAAAGCAAATTGTAGACGTCACAAGAGGGTATGTTGTAGGCCTAATTAAGCTGTAATTTGTTAGTTTAAGCATCACCTGACCCTATCCCTAACTCTAATCTAAATGCTAATCTCAACCGCGTTTTCCCAGAGCCCCACAAACCTATGCACTGACCACAACTGTAAACAACATTAATGGGTTTCCTGTCAAAACCTAGACTGACAAAACCGGGAACATCCCTATTCCTAACCACATTCTTAACACTAATCCCTAACCCTATCCCTAACCCTAATTCCTAACCCTCCCTCGCTTATTTCCTAAGTCTAAGCCTATATCACTGTTTCGTTTCCAGGTTTTGTCGATACACCAGATTAATGAACACGCATACTATACAGCACACTAACTTTAGTCGTAGCTAAATTGGAGACCGTCTTCGAGCGTGTTGCGGCAGTAACAACGGCAACGTTTCGACTGCTGTGCGAGACATTCGGAGCTGACAGTGACATGCTGGTCTGCGGGCGAGAGTTCAACGAATTGCGCGACGCACGAAACGAGTTCGGGCGCCGTTTCTTCGTGTCACTCATCGCGACAACCTGATACAACCGATCAACGTCTATCAGCAGCAATGTTCCAGCTATTTCAATTCCCTCTCTGTCTCTCGCCAATTATTGTTTAGAAACCATACCAACCATGAAGCAGGACCGGGCTACTACGCGCTACGTGATCTAATTGGTCGAAAATGCAATGCGATAACGTAACGTGCTCAGCTTGCGCTCTGCGACCCTTCCGTCTATTGATTGCAATCCCGGGATTGGATTCTCCATTTGTAATCCCGGGATCCCGTTTTGGGATTAGGCTTAGGCCTACAGATTGGTCGTTATTTTGGTATCACCAATTGACATATTTTATGCACAGGGCCCCCACGAAAGGTCCGAAGAGTGACAGTGATTGTCAAATTACAAATTTCTGGCGAAAGCACGAAGTAGTACTCTAGCGCTCATAAAATATTTTATTCACCAGACGGCAAAAAAATTTTTATTTCTGTCATTCAATACGCGAAAAGTACAATTTTAGCTAATTTTGTAATCCCGAAATCCCGGGGATTGAGACACTGCCAATCCCGGGATTCAGGATTGGCGAAAACGGCCAGGCCGGGATCCCGGGATTGAAATTTTTAGTTCCGTCACATGGACCTAGTTACTGGAGCCCAGGGAGTAGGGATTGTACCGTAACTGTTTCCTGATAGGGCGCCGGCCCCACATTTTTGGTCCAAATCCATTAGGTTGAGGCTTATAGGCCTAGATACCGTGTGTCCGCTGTGTCGTCTCTGTCTGTCTGTAACGTGTACAGCCTGTTTAGTGGTTAAACCGTACGCAGTCGTCGACTGACCATTCACACCGTCGTTGCATCTAGGCCTAATGTCCAGTTTTTCAACGCAATCACTGAATATTTAACATTTATTTATTATAGTTGATTCAATGCAAAAAAATCAAAATACAATAAGCCTACTGTCTAATTACGGTTAATGTCATACACTGGCGTAACAATACCAGTTACGTATTTGTACTGTGTCTCAAAAAAATCCCTGACATTTTTTCTAACTTGAACAAAAATAAAAATCAGATTCTTATAATTTTGAGTGTGCTTATTCCTGACACAACTTGCCATCAAACGACCATTCAATTTCCCACCTCACACAATGTCTCCTTCTGCACTACCTGAGAGAGAAACAAGGTAAAATATGCTTTGAAATAAACAAAAAAACGTGAAAGAACATCTCCGACATTATTGATTGTAACTTGAAGAATGGTTAACAGATTTTAATATTAATATTTTCTGACACAACTGGCCATTAAACGCCTGTTTAAGTTCCCATCTCACCCAATGTTTGCTTCTGCACTACGTGGGAAAATATGAGCAAGCAAAACTGCAAAATACCTGTCAAAATAAATGGAGGAAAAACGTCGAATAATTACGTTTATCCAGACCTGTGGCCCCAACAGCTAGTTGATTACAACTTTTTGACTGTCATGCAGCAGTGCATCTAACAGATGACATTAAGGAATTTTTATGAATTTAAGAAGCAGTCGATGGTGAAGTCTGGGTTAGTCTGCAGCATGAACATTAGGCCTATCCATACCACTGTCAATGAATGGAGAAAGCGTCTTCATGCCTGTGTTCCAAAATGGGCCAACGTTTTGAGCAATTTTACTGCAGGCAGTTAAAAAACAAAACAATTGGATGAAGTGTTAGCCAAATTGTCCAAAATGTGAACAAAATGCGTTTTAGTGCGTTATTTAGATGAAGCAATAATACCACTTTGGGTTAAAATGGAATATTTTGCTAGTTTTGCTTACCCCAAGTGCAAGAACAAAGGCTGGGTGAAATGGGAAATTAAATGGTCATTCCATGGCCAGTTATCTTAGGAATATCCGTACCAAAAATTATTGAAATCTGATAATCCTTCACCAAGTTACAATCGAAAACGTTCGAGATGTTTTTTGAGACACAGTGTATAAGTGGCATTTTCAACAAAACATAGGCCCTAAGAGCAGAATCAGTGGCGTTGTGGGAGATAATTGCCCCTCCCCCCATGCTTAAACTTAATTTGGGCTGTCGAAAAATTGTCAGAAAATATTCTTTTTCTATCGGAAAAAAATGCAAAATGCGGGGCTAAATCCCCTCATTTTTGAAAATGTAAAGGTTAAATTTGGATTTTGACCTCTAACATAATCTCCTCTGTCGGAAATTTGCTGTTCCCGTTGGAATTCTGTTGGAAATTTGCAACGTCCATCGGAAAATTTGCAACTTCCCGCATGTCTACCTTTTAACCGACGACGTGAAAGGCTACGAAGTGGATATTTTGTCAGTGTGCTAGCAGGGCGCGTTGCACCAACGTGGTTCATGATCTCGGTTCAACTGAAGCCAGATCAAAAGTTGAACCGAGGTGACGCTGTATTGCACGAGTTTGAACTTGGTTCGTGACTGCGGGGCCTGAGCCGCCTGATGGTGCAAATTGTGACCCCCAGCTAAACCATCTGGAGGCAACGCAGATGGGGCTGAAAAAGTGCCTCTAATGGGTCACTGTTATATAGGTAGAATTATTGTCTCGATCATCAATCGGCGTTGTCGTTTGGCGGATGTTTCGACTCGGCGTTGATGTTCTTGATGTTCTCGAGATGGTATTTGCCGTAGCTGGAGCGAGGCCGCGGCACGGGCCGCTCCACTGCTGCTGCTGCTGATGATGATGATGATGGCGATGATGCGGGTGGTCCACAGTGCTCGTAGATGGGTGTCGTGACGTCACTAACAGTAGCAGCAGCAGCAGCAGCAATATGCGTCGTCTCAGCAGCAGCGCCACCAGCCGACGACACCACTGACAGATCTATCACATTACTGCACACAGACAGACAGACAGACAGACAAACGATAATTAAACGTGCACACAGACAAAGGGAAAACCAAAGCATGAGATGAGAAAAGAGAGCGGGGAGAGAGAGGGGAAAATAGTGGGGGAGAGAAACAGAGAACCTGACGTAAGACTTGGAACTTGGAAGAAAGCTTTCCGACAAGAAGACAACTTCTGACAGGCTAAAACTGGCGGAAGAGTAGCTCGGCAACTGCCGACCTCCCTCCCTCTGAATTTTAGCCTGTTGGAAAACCGTCGGGAAATTGTTTTTGCCGGAACAATTTCGTCCAGAGATGTAAAATATGAAGCGAAAAAGCAAAAACCCATTTCGGGAAATTACGGAACAAAAATTGAAATTCTGAGCACACATCATTTACTCTGTAAGAAATTTGCTGCTCTCGGTCAACTTCTAGCTGATTACATATTTCAGATACCGACCTTTATTTTAAGGCGTGCATAAAACAACACAACAGTTAAGCTGAGTTATGTTGCTTCACGCATGCCGATTTCCGACAGAGCAGATTGCGCGTGCTCAAAATTTCAAAGTCCGACGCCCCACCATTACGCTACAACGCCACCAAGCTACCAGAAGCACGAAGTACGAGCAGTTATGACGGAGAATGAGAGAGAGCTATGATATGGTATACTTGAACGGTTGAGAGAGTCGCGAGGTGACGGCGATGGAGTGAACATCTTCAAGCACCTGAGCTTGCTGTTCTTCCACCACCTCCTCACGACCTCCACTTAGCTTCTGACTGCACATATACATCACTAGCAGCATTATTATCAACGAAACATTATAAAAAAACACTGTGCGCCATAAAAACGTGCCACTTTTATTTCCTGAATAGTTCCGTGAAACGTTGGCCGATTTTACTAATTTTGGCATGTAACATCATGAAGAAACGTGACACAAATGACTATAGTTTTGCCCACCTCACCTTAATACTGTCACTACACTACCTTGTCAAATGCAGAAGTTGTAGTTTGGCCGTTTGCAACAATGAATTCATACTGGATATCATGTCGCATACTTCGTTTTTTACGGCCCACTGTGTACACATTTTTTACTGTCGTCATTATCATCATCATCATTATCATCCACAGCAGCAGCAGCACAGGGTTTACATACTTCTACTGACAAAAAAAATCCAGGACTTTTCCAGGACCCTCCAGAACCATAAAAACGTTTTTACAAAAACTTCTTTGGGCCGCCAACGTTTGAATTAAAAGGCGCTCGTGACAGGGTGAGAATGCATATCTCCGCCAAGTGAAGTGACCTTAACATTACTACTGTAAAATGTAGAAGCTTTCACAAGAGGGCGCCACCGTTCCTGTCGGTTGTGTATGACATGTGGAGATGATGATGAGTCATCTTGTGCACAGACGGACAGACGGACACACAAACGGACAGAACGACCAATCTCTTCTTTAATCTCCTCCAATGATCATTTCGTTCACCTTGGCGGAGATAGTAAATGTCAGGGCCGTTGTGATGAGTAAAGGCGAATGCGATGTACAAAGCGTCAGTGTTGTTGCGTCCATGTAGTGTACATGTAGGCACACAGAACAACAGAAATGAGCAGCAGAATAATAAAGCCCGTTTTAGAACAAAAGAATATTTATTATGACGAGTTTGGCAGCAAAGAAATGACAGTTCGGTTGCGTTGCAAGAACTGTACACAGCGAAAAAAACCAGTCCATATCTGACGCTTTGTACACATCGTAAGCGTAATAATTAATCGCGCAAACAGGCTGACGTAGATAGCAACCGGTAGTGATGAACGACGAGTAGGAAAGCGACGCTGACGAAGACGATGACAACGATCAGCAGAGACAACACCGGCCACAGGTTGTTGTCAGTGTTGTTGTCACTGTTGTCAGTGCTGTCTTCGCTCTGATGATCCGTCTGATACGCACCGAATGCAGCTTCATCTGCGTGTCAGCAGCAGCAGCAGCAACAACATTACTTTGCGCCTGTCCTAAATTGTGGCTTGTCTGGAAATTGTCAGACAATCTTTTTCTTGCCGGAAAATTGCCTCCGAAAAAAGCAAAATTTGAAACCAAAACACATTTTGAAAAAATTTTGGAAGGGGGGGAGGGTAAATTAAAATTTTGAGCGCTCACAATCTCATCTGTTGGAAATTTGCAGTGTTTGTCAGAAAACTGCAACTTTCTGCCGCTGGCCTGCTGCTAGATATCACGGCGGAGCCACGCTTACGAAAAGTTATAAAAAGTTAAAGCTTAAACGTGATGAATAACTCTTTATGGAAACCCATCGCGGAGCTACGGAGCGTCACCTGCCATAAGGGATCACGGAGTGTTATCTGCCAGACTGCCACCCAACACAGGTAAAAGCGCTCCGCCTTGATCCCAGCCAGACAGGCCGGTACTCGAGTTACCTATACCCCGGTGGGACGAAAAGCTAAGTTGACCTTAGTGAATTGGTTGCCGAAATGGCTTACGTGTCTGCAGACAGCCACCCATTCAAGTAGTAACCGCTTGACAGCGACCCGACCGGGAGTCGAACCCACGACCTCACCATCGTAAGTCCAACACCCTACCGTTACATAACCAAGCCACTGAAAGTGAAGTAAGTACTATACCCTAGCACTGGTTTTTACCCCCCAAATCTGAAATCGAAATCGAGCGAAAGTCCCCCCATTTTCAGCCTCAATTTCCCTCTCCCATTTCTGAGCTCAAGCCTCCCCTTTTTGGGTTCCATGTTAAGAATGTTGACTTTAAGTGAAAAATACGGGGAGTTTTGTTATGTGTGTTAATTGCCCAGTGAAAAAGAGCGGAAACGTTTTGATCTACACCTTTAACAAAATTTTCCTCCTATTATTCACTGGGCGCAAGCTGCGCCCACCAGGTAGAGAGATAAAAACCCCTGATACCTAGATCTTCATCGAGTGCATAGTCAGTGCTCCAGTGGACGTCCGGTGACTGTTGTGCGACGTCGACATAGCGTGAAGTCGGGTCGTCATCAGTCGAACCGCTAGAACTGTCATTCTGTAGCCGGACGAAGCTGAACACGGCATGGAAACCCGCACCTTGAACGCGCGTTGTCGGCCTACTGCTACTGTTGTCCGTCCGTCTGTCCGTGTGTCGGTCCGTCCGGAACAGCACCATGAGATCACGTCCACTAGATACCACCATCGGTCCCGCTTCTGCACTCACGTGACCACAGTACTGGCCAATCACCGGCGCCGACATCGTCCCGCCGTCCAATAGACGCACGTGGTCCTGCGCCGGGGTACAGTGCCCCAGTGCATGACGGTCCAGCCAAAAGTCGGTGAAGTGTAGTCTGATGCTGTGCCCCCGCGGTGCTGAGATACGCCAGGTACAGTGCAAGTTAGCAGCGTAATGTAACGGCCAGCTGGGTGACGCTAGTTCACCTGGACCTTCATGCAAGTAGGCTTTGCACGGCCAATCTACACATCAGACACATAGGCACAACACAGTAGGGTAGCAGCATTAGTAGTAGGCCTACTTGTTGTCATAGTGGGTGATGCCAACTGGGTGATGCCAGCTCAATATAACACACCAGGGGCGTCTATCCCCTTGTACACACTATGCAAGCCCCCTCTCTCCCCAAAAAAACGTCCGGCCGAAAATGAATTAGCTAGTTAAGCCACGCTGCCCTAGATAGGCAGCGGTGGGCAGCGATAGTAAGAATGGCGTCAGACACCAACGGGCATTGAGCCCACGGTTGTCGATGATGATGATGACGAAAATGAATTT
>Ga0056128_1001862_pt1 | contig 24392 bp, 7 predicted proteins | sample WorMetLIZISLAND2_FD_71113 | JGI IMG/M metagenome (GOLD analysis project Ga0056128, IMG submission 71113) | Marine gutless worms symbiont microbial communities from Max Planck institute for Marine Microbiology, Germany - Olavius geniculatus... ... | reverse complement strand
TAACACACATAAGCAATGTAAGCTAACGATATACACGAAGAGTCGTAAGTGAGTCATAATAAGAGTCATATTACGCAGTTCAGTCACCTGAACGACAGCGAAAACGTCTAAACTGAATAGCTCCAAACCGGCCGATTGAGTCAAAACAGCAATGGCGGCGGGATCAGCGGGCACGCTGTCGCTGCTAGCTGCTGCAACCAACAGCCAGGAAACAGAGGCCAGTCTAGTCTTATGTCACGGCGTGACACACGTTTATTATATTATTTGACGTTTATCAAATCTATGCAGTGTACTCTGATTACCGAAGTTGGTTGGACCGCTGCTGTCGCGCATCACGTGAACTTTGCTCCAATTACTTGTGGTGTTAAATCAGGTCGTAAACGCAAACCCACGTGTCTATTGTATTCCAGGTACGATGATGCTAGGCGCAGATACGTTGAGCATGACAGTCGTGCAGTAATCAATAGGCCTACATGGTTAGATACAGGTGATGATAGAGCAAGTTAAGTCACATCTACAATGCCGCATGTTTCACGTGCGTGTTACGGATGCGCGATCGATATGATGGGCGTAGGCCGCTGGAACCGTAAGGTGTTGAGACGATTCATTTCACGTCTGTAATGTTACGTTCTGTGTATAGGCTTATGTGTCAGCCTCACTGCATAGCATGCTGGCTTCTTAATAACATTTTTATACAGCGATTGATAGATATGGGGCCTACAATAAGTTTTTAACTATAACGAGCAGTATTTTACTAGGACCAAATCTACCACGATGTTTAGTCGACCAATCACGATTCACAGTGTGTTCTGTTTTCTCCAGCAGCGGCTACCCACTCCCCGCCGTGTAGATGAATCGCCAACCGCGTAATTAGGTACAGAAGCCGTCACACAATCGGGCGCACACTGAGCTATGAATAGGCTATAATTCGCTGGCGGTTGTGCGTGCGTGCACGGAGAGGCAGGTGCGTGCAGACGACATGCTGTGGATGCTGCGTACAGGTGTAAACACTACATTCGTTAGAGTTACCTGCGATGCCGTCGCGACACACCTTGATTGAATAATGCACGCCTGAAGCGGGGAGTACAAGCAGCATGGATTAGCAGGCGTCTTACTGGCATGGCCCGGTCAGCACCGTATTGTATTGTATTATTTTTGCGTGTTTGTAAAATTGTATTTAAATTCGAATTAAATTAATGTAATGCTGAATCATTTATTCGAATATTCTGCAGCTATAAACGATTAATTTTTTTTTAATTGTTAACTTCACAAAAAAACGATGAATTATAACTGTTCACTTCGATCATAAGCTAGCGGTGGTAATAGGCAAGGAAAGCACCGAGACACAATTATTATTCAATATTTTTAAACCCACACAGTTGTGTTGACGTGCTGAAATGGTGACTTTCTGGGTAAAACACACAGATGATCAAACCGCATTATCAAAGGGTTCATTGGTTCTATTGCGAGTTTAGACATAAAGCACAGATGTGCAGTATGGCACGACGATGTTCGGGCAATTTGATAAAACACACAGATGATAAAATGATTTTAGATGCTGTTTCATATTGTTATTCTATCTACTTTATCGTGATTTGATCGACTTGACTTGAAATTTAAAATTTTTAAACGACTGATTTAAAAAATAGTAAATTCCGCAGTTGTAAAATATTAAAGTGAAATTTTAATGGCTTGGTGATTAATATTAAATTTTTAAAATATTTACGCGTTCCTAACAAAAACCGCATTATCAAAGGTTTCATTGGTTCTATTGCGAGTTTAGACATAAAGCACAGATGTGCAGTATGGCACGACGGTGTTCGGGCAATTTGAAGACAACATTCACTTAACGCATGGATGTAAAAAACGTTTTTTTAAATTTTGCATGTATTTAAAATGTTTTTATAAATATGTTTAATGTTTCTTGTGCTTTTTAAATGTCGTGTTGTTGTTGTTAAAACATAAACGTTTGCATTTGACATGGGCAAACTGCGTTTAGCGTCTATTTCCTGAAGAGAACGAGGGTTTTGTAGCAGTAATATTGACTTTATTTGATTCGTATTTACGGTGCTTCTTACTTATGAATACCGTATTTAATGTTTTTATGTTTTTTATGTTTTATGTTTTTAAATGTTTCTTTTTTATAAAGGTGAAAAAAACATGTTTTAAATGTTTTTCATTTGCAAATTAATGTTTTTAACATCCAAGATTTAACCTGGTCAATGACGATTTGCCTAGTAGTTGGTTCACGGCTAGTTGTCGTGTAAGCCTGTTGTGAATAATTTCACTATCAAATAGCTCACGGTCGCGTAATGAACTAGAGTCTATCGCGGAGCTGACAATGAAGACTTTGTGTTCGCAGCTTTTGTCGTTGCGATACAGTATAGCTGCAGTGTGACAGACGGACACACAAACATGTAGTCGGACGCCTCATCTGTATAGCTATACTGATGCTGACGCCCTGAAAAAAATAATCTCGTTAAACTCAGCGCCATTCTATGGCAGAGCAAAGAGCAGACGGAAGAAAATGAAATGCTACGAAAGAATCGGACAAGAAGCCCAGCTGTCGCCAGTGTAGACCCGACGATCCTGATTGTCACTGACCTTGAAGGTCATCTAAGGTCATCGATTTATATGTGATTTGAAAGCCAGTATGCGACTTTCTATTAGTGATCAATAGCAGCCTACGCCCTATCTTGCACCGTTTAGCCGGGAGACGGACATTTCCCCTCGGACGTTTCCCCCCTGCTTTTTTGCATACCAGGACATGCCCCCTTTAATTATGTATGACGAGCGCGTGCGTGGCTTTCCTCCCCGAGTCTGACGTCGTTGACGGCATGCAGCTATAGGTGCTGCACATCTGCGTTACCGACGTGGAGGAGACCGCCAAGCCACAGACGCTGCTAGCGACCTGCTGCAGCGGCTAACGACGACGACGACGACGACGACGACGACGGCGCCTCTGTTCCGCGCATCACGCTGCGTCCGCTGCCGCCGCTGTTCCCGGTGTCCACTTGGAATGTGCATGTCGCCACGCTGAACGGCGACGACCGGACGAGGCGTGCTGCGTTGGTCGGTCGTAACCACCCATCGGTGTGGTGCGCCATCGAGTCACTGCAGCAGAATGCGGCCGCGGCGTCGACGACACTGCTGCAGAATGCACATGGTCAGTCGCCGGCAAAGCATCTCAAGATGTCCACCCAGATTCTGCAGCGACGGTACGTCAACTGCACACCATCTGTGCAGCACAACGTGATGGCTAGAAAACTGGACCTTGCGTGCGGTCGCGCACACAGTCCGTTTCGAGTAAAAGTGACAGTGACACTTTGCTGACTGTTACACTATTTCTTCTTTTTGGACATTAGCTGTATATAATATCGCCTTATTTCGATGACATTTAAATTAATATATCAAAAGACTTGCTGTGTATAACTGTATATATTTATTTATAACTATTACGCATTTTCTAATATGCTGTATATATTGCTCTGTGTGAGACATTAATAAATTTGGATATTTGCTATTTGACCATATGTCAGCGATTGATACATACACGAAATACATTTACACTCAGCAGCGCCATACATAAAGGGGAAAATGTCCGAGTATGCAAAAAATGGGGGAAACGTCCGAGGGGAAACGTCTAGAGGGAACGTCCAAGGGGAAAGTGTCCGGGGGGAATGTCCTGCAGCCGTTTAGCCACAGTACATCCGTGACAAACGGACGGACGACAACGACGACAAAGCCCTCAGCTTAGCGGTCGGCTCAAAAACTAATCTAACAGTACTAATATAGAAAAAAATGTAGGCCTATTAAAAGACCTTTAAAGGTATGTTCAAAGCAACAGAACTTGAATAAATAGACTTGAATAAAAGCCGCACAGTTTCATGTCAGTTTAGCTCAGTTCTGTCGCCTGATACGCTCTTTTAAATATACATTGATCGATGATTGAAACGTGCAAAGAACGAGTGGAGATGTGTGACAAATCGTGAGTCACTGCAGCTGATTTGCTGATCGATATATTTATTCTGCTCATACCTGCTGTATAGACGTCAGACTAAACTGCTTCTGCGTGCACAGACCCCCACGACTAAATGACCCCCTGCCACAAACCGCTTATAACAAAACCCCCTCCTCCGTTCCTGCCAGATCTCGGTATTTTTATGTCGCTTTTATATGTATGAAGTTAAGCATGCATAAACGTAATCGATAGGCTACCAGTTATTTATTGTCATTACGGATAGGACCGTTGGTGGCAAAAATGTGGTGCTGCTGTAGCTGATATAAATATTGCACAAAATGTTTTAAGGAATTGTTTTAGCGCAGCTTATGAAAGTAGGGACGGAGGGGACGGGGTATTTGTCGGTGACTTGGCTTCCACCTGTAGCGTAGATCAATTTACATTCGTCATGCTCACCTCTGGTCACCCCTCGCAACCAAACAATGAGTCGTTCCACTCGAGTGCACACACAAGGCATGTAGCTCATGCGAGTATGCATGCTTCAGTTGATCGGTCACGCCAATGTCAACTATAACGGAGACGCGACCCAACGCATTGTCGTGTGATTGTCATTGCGAACAGCTCACAGCAGTAACGGGTCATGTGGTATAGAATAATAGCAGACAATAATTGCCGTGCTTGTGCCTGTATTGCACCACGCACACGTGTGTGGCCTGATGCATGCCTCTGCGGCTCCATGCTGCGTTATTGTGAGCTGAAAATTCGATTCGCATCGAAGTGCAGAGAATAAAAAATAGGAAAGCGTATGCATTGCAATAATATCTGCGAAATACTAAAACAACACTAAGACAAAATAGCATAGCTTTGAATACAAAACAATAAACATCAAAAGCCCGCCTCACAAAGAATGAAAAAAACTACATCGCATTAAAAACGTTAAAATCAAATAAGAAAGCACGTGCTTGCATTGAAGCTAATGTAGCAGACATTTGCACAAACTAAAAACCATACGTTAACGACGGCATCTGATAACGACAGTTTCAGACAGACTCTGAAACAGGTACATTACGAACGTTCAGTTGTAATTGCTGTAATTACGGCGTATATTTGCCGCGAGCAAGAAGACAGACAGATCATTAGTATTGTTGTTAGCTGTTTGTCGTCACGCAATTTACGCTTCATTTGAATCATTTCTAGCTTCAGGCGTTAAAACGACCTTACATATGCTGATTTCGTACATTGCGTTTCCTTTAGTCTATTTTATCCGTGCACCGCAGCGGCGAACTGTTACTCGAGGGTACGTCAAAGTCTGCACGTGGAAATATCCGTTCCCACGGGAACATTTTAAATAAAACTGGCAAAATGCATTAGATAAACCATAAGCTATATCAGAGCAAATGTTTCAGAAAAAGTCAATAAGTCTCTAAGCTTAGTACGCCCCTATAAAGATCTACAGGTGTAGGCCTACCGTTGTGGTGAAATGGTATTGCTTTTCAAAGGAAATTCATCTCAAAGCTACGGAGCGTCACGTGCCATACGGGATCCGAGATTCAAACCCACGACCTCGCGATTGCAAGTCTAACGTCCCAACCGTTAGCCTACACTACCACGCCACCAATAAACTTATGTAGCCAGCGTGTATATATAGCAGCAGTAGTATAGAATGGTATAACTGGCTACTAGTTGCGACCCCAGCAGCTATTTAGATGCAATGTAATAATCTTAGAACGCGGAAGCAGCCGCGGAGAAGTATAGGTTTACGCAGAGAAAAACCGGTAATGTCGTCTCGCCGTTACACACGCCAGTCAGTATAGTGTAAGCAGCGTCAGCTGACTTAGTGACGTGCATCGTGGTGCACGAAGCTATGACTTTCAGTGGCCTACGTGTTCTGATGCTGTAGGCCTATATGCGTGGTATTCCTTCATGTACCATCAAGGAGACTCATGAGCCGCTGCTGAAATATATTTTTCCCAGGGTTAAGCAGAAAACGAAATTGTTTAGAATGAGATACCGTGGTTTCCGGGGTGCATAAGTGCTTAATGCGACCGGAGCTTCACCCCGAACCCCACTGGGGGAGCTTACAGCGCTCCCCATGTCTCGTAGCTGAATTAAAGCGTGCTTATCTTTAACGGCAGGGGAGGAAAAACGAGGAGGCGTTTTTCCGAACAAAAGTTTGCCACTACATTACTGGGGATATATTTTTTGGTTGCTCTCCCCAGTTGTTTATAATCTGGGGGAGAATCATGAGCCGCAGCAGTCGCTGGAAAATAAATTCGGTGCATTTTAATCTTCAAAGAACGCTTCAGAATAACCTAGCCCATGGAACGATGAAAACGTTTTCGCTTGACGCAATTATTATGGAACTGTCTGCAGTCAGTACTGATACACAATGCCGTTGCAATCGCCAGCTTCCTGATTGCGACGTGACCTGAAAGCTGCTGAAACTGTACTCATCAGACCGAATCAGTGTAGGCCTACGCCAGCCGTGACTGTTTCACGGTCTACGTACGTTGCGTTGTCGATTCACGACCGGCATTTTTGAAATGTTGTGTCGCGAAACAGTGCACTGCCTTTTTCATTAAAAACTCAGACATATTTTCTCTGACAAGTTGATCTTGGTATCGTGGATGAATTTCGCACCAAGGCAGACCTAAGCTTACACAAAAAGTGTCCACAACGGCAAATTATGGAAAAGATAGGCGTAGGCCTACATGTTAAATTATTATTTTTTACTGTTGTCGATGCAAGACTGTGGCTCAACTGCGTGGCTTCAGCATAACTTCACCAAGCTCTGAGAATCGATACATTCTGGGACAATACGTCAAACGTTGGCCGGAATGTCAAAGGTGAAAGTCTCAATTAACGAGCAGATGCGTACGAAGCTCGATGTTGACATTCTCTGTAAAACATACGATTGAGATGATTTCAGATGCTTGTCGTCAGTAATTGCATAGGCCTGCTTTCACTGGCGTGACTTTAATCGAAATCTTAACGACTAAAATTTTTGCTACGCTTAATCGTAAATTTTTTGACGATTAATCGTTAATTTCTGCATCTCTGGCCTGGTGGATGTTGTATGGACTTATGATCGATAGGTGGTGAGTGTGTTCGACTCTTGGTCGGGTTGCTATCGAGTGATTATTACTTGCGTGTGCAATTATCTGCGGACAGGTAAACCATCTCGGTATATAACCAACACCTATTACGGTCAACTCAACCTTTCATCCCTCCGCGGTCGGTAAATCGAGTACCAGCCTGTCTGGCTGGATTTAAGGCAGGCACGTTCTTCTGTGTCCGTTGACAGGTTACAAACACTGTGTGATCCCATATGACAGGTGACGCTCTGTAGCCTTGAGATGGGTTTGTCCTAAAGAGAAGTTCACACCCTTTAACCCTTTAACTAATCGGCAGTCGTTGAGTGATGTGTATGGCGATGATGTGTTTGTGTGGTAGGGTTAATGTGACGACGTCAGCGTCAAGCGTCAATGACTTGACTTCATCGTCAGACAGACTGCAGATGACTACAACTAGCAGTGATGACAGTTCATCAGATATGACGCCTCCAAGTCTCGTCTGTAAGTCAACCAACTCTCAATTAATCATTATGCCGCCGTTCTAATAGGCCACATTACGGATCTTGCCCGTCCGTCCCGGCGTCCGTCCGTTTGTCTGTCCGTCCTGTATGTAGACGTATTGGAGTCGTGGCAGTTACCAGGGGCACTTAAATTGTTTTTTTTCTTGCAAAAATAGCGTGTACGAACATTTGCTTTTTGTCGGGAAGTTATTTTACGGAAAAATGAAAAATTGGGTTAAGTATCTCGTATTTTAAAAAATAGAAGTTAAAATTTTGAAAACTTATAATTTTTTCTCGTAAAATGTCCAGCTTTCTGTCGAAAAATTATCACTTTCTTCCAGGCACGTTTTAACCCAGGTCGCTGCTGCCTTTACGGGCTGATAACTCGTAAAACAAAAGTGTGCAAATGAACCAAAATTTGCGTTGACGGTCACGTTCTCCAGGTCACTTATGCCAATTTCCGGCTCAATTTCAGGTCAAGGTCAAGGTTAGGGTTGTGCAACGCAGTGTATGTCTAGGCGGACGGCCGCACTGCAGTATGTCGGCACCGAGCCGACATATTTTTGCTTAATATCAACAGTGGCGTAGAGAGAAATTTTAATTGGGGGCTCCGTCTTCTTTTCCCTTCCTTTCCTCTTCTGTCCCTTCACTTCCTGCCTTCTCCCTTTTACCTCTCCCCTCCCCTTTCTCCCTCCTTCCCTTAGAAGTATAGGACCCCATAAAATCTAGGTAGGCGATTTGGGGAGCGCTGTGAGCTCCCCCAGCGGGGTCTGAGGCGGAGCCCCAGCCGAAATCAAATTTGGCGCATTTTAGCTTTAAAAAGATGAGATCTGGTGGCAACAATTTTAATTATTTTCCCGAAAATAAACTGACCAAATCAGCAAATTTTGTACAGTTTATACGTATGCTTATGTTTTATCTAGAGGATTGGGAGGCTGGGCCCCCATTGGCTACGCCATTGAATATCAGCATCAGGATACAGCTTAGGCTTATTATACCACGGTCATATTAATGACATGTATAGTTTTACATCTTTTTGCGACACTGGCTCTTCTGTATCATAATGCCGGTCAATAATGCGATGGCAGAATTTCAGTGCGGTCGTCCTCAAAAGCCGCATTACGGATCTCGTCTGTCCGTCTGTCCTTTACAAGATAGCGCACTAGAGGCTAATTTTAACGTTATGCGCTATATTATAAATTCACGTTTTACTCACAGTTCAATATTAAATCGTAATTGTTATTACAAATTGCTTGTAGGTATTTTTGTATTTCTTTTTTACCACTTTTATTGCTTTTATTGCTTTTATTATTTTACCTGTGTTCTATGGACGTTTCTGTTTGAAATAAACTTGATTGATTGATTGATTAGGCTCTATGTAGGTGTAGACCAAGGAAGCGAAATCAAACTGCGCATAATTGTAATCGATTTAAACAATTTTTACTGCACTGCGCAGTTGCCAAGCGCCCCATGTTGTACATGTAGATCCATGCTAGTTAAATTGTCTATTTTGCATGCCAGCTGTCACAAGAATAACATCTTTTGTTAGCGTTTCTACACCGTGTCCGGAAAAAAAACATCCCGAACATTATCGATTCTCACTCAAAGAAATGTCTACCAGTTTTAACTATTTTTGGTACAAATATTTCTGGCACAACTGGCCATCAAATGACCGGCAATATTTACCACTTCACCCCATGTCTGCTTTTGCACTACCTGGGGAAAGTGAACCAACAAAATATGCGTCCCAAACATTATCGTTTGTGACTTGAAGAAAAAATGATAAATTTTATTAATTCTGGTGCAAACATTTTTTGACACAACTGCTTACCAAGCGACTGTTCTAGTTCTGCTTCTGCACTACTCGGTAAAACCGAAACAAGCGATATGTGCATTAAAATGAACAAAAACTCTAATAAATTTTATATCTTCGGACCTGTGGCCCCGAACAGCTAGTCAATTACACTGTCCGACTGTCATGCAGCACGGTGTCAACCATATGACTTTCAGGAATGTTAATGAATTTAAAAAGTGACTGGTGAAGTCCGGATTGGTCTGAAACAGAACATCATTGACACTGCTGTCAACGAAACGAGAAACCATCTCTGTGCTTGTGGTCACGTAATGAGCTGACACTTTAATCATTCTTACTGTAGGCAGTTGTAAAACGGACAATTGGATGAACTGTCAGACCAGGTGACAGAAATGTAAAAAATGTGTTTTATGTCATATTTTCATTAAATAATAATGCTCCCTTAGAAAAAATACCATATTTTGTTGGTTCTGTTCCCCAGGTAGTGCAGAAGCAGACACTGGGTGCGGTGGGAAATCAAATGGTCATTTGATGGCCAGTTGTGTCAGAAATATTTCTGTCAAAAATTATTAATATCTGATAATTCTTCTTTAAGCTACGATCAAAAATGTCCAGGATTTTTTCCGGACACGGTGTATTTTGATATACTACTGACGCCGATTAATTATTGAAAACGTCATATGCATTACTGTTTGAGGTCAGTTAAGCTTCTAGTGTTTGGCCTGATAACTCTCGTTTTTAAGTTTATTTATTCTGATTATAGCGATTTGCGAAGATTTATAATTCACGAGATAGTCTAGCGAGGCAGCTAAAATGTGGTGGGATATAAAATGAGTATGTTATTGAAAATTTTCCGTAGAATGTGCCGGTGACATACTTTACATAATCAGTCAATATTTACCGAATATGTGTACCAATGAGTACGAGAGAAAGTTGGGACGCAAACAGGCACACCGCGCGATGCACTAGCCCAGTATTCGTGGTCTGGCAGTGTAAGCTGGTGTCTGGCTAAGTAAGGGCTAAGGAAACTGAGATCAGCGTTGTACTATCAATCGTATAGCCCGCAAAGGAAATTCTTTTCATACGTGGAGTTGAAGGCCTAGAAATGTTTCACCATGTGATAATGTAATGTGAGTTTTTGTATATAATTGCTGCGTACAGTCGTGTACGTGAGTTTCGCTGTCGGTGGAGCTATACTCATCATTGCCGTCACGCTCATCGTCGTCTTCGTCCTCAGATACAGGTCAGACATCTGCTCTAACAATACAGTACAATACGAGTGTATTAGCAGCGGCGTTGTGAGTTTAACAAGTAGCCGCTCAGGAATTTTCTGACACGACACTGAAAATTTCAGACATAATTTCAACAAACAGCAGCAGATTTTCGACAGAGGAGATTGTGAGTGCTCAAAATTTTAATTTTTTCTCAAATTTTTTCAAAACGAAGTTTTTCAGCATCAGATTTTGCACTTCTAGACCCAAAAATTCCGACAACAGGTTCGTGACAATTTTCCGACAGCCCAAAATTTAGGAAGGGGTGCAACTGCCCCTTTGCCCTTCCGGCCACGCTGCCACAGTATAACAGTATTCAGTTCTCATTGACGATAGCCGCAGTATAATATAACGGGTGGTCCAGAACACTCTTTACTATTAGGCCAAAAATTATTGGTTTTCCGGTTTTCCTCCGTTACTAGAACAAAACTTGCGTCCCTAATATTTTTGTTGGACCTTCAAAAATATTAGTGCAGTTTTTAGTTTATGTTCAAAGTTTTACTAAAAAAATTGTTTACATTTAGTTTGAGGTGCTGCAGTAGGCCCCTGTTTTCCCTTTAGTTCTCAGTTCTCAGGGGTACTATCTAGCGTGACATTTTGTTTTTGAACATATTTTTAACGTTATGATAGGCCTATAAAAGCTTTGAAAAATCCGCCCGCCGTCCCTACTTTTTCGTCGGCTAAAACCGGAAGCACAGACATTTTAAAATTAGTCATTAGGCCTACTACTACTTTGTGTGTGCGTGCATTAGGCGTCAGCGGCGTCGGCGAAAATCAGCGTCCGTGAAGTTGAATTGGGCGTCAAATCTTCACACCAGCGGCACTGGTGTCTACGACAGACGACTGACGCCGGCCGCCTCCATGCAACACTCTACGTCTGCAGTCCCTGCAATGTCACTGGGAGGCTACTTGGTCCACTCTAGTACCTCTGAGGCTTGTAGCTGTGTACTGGGAGGCTACTTCGACAGCTCGAGTGACCAGGATGATGTCTGGATGCAGTCCAGCAGTGCTGAGGGCGAGTCTTCGTCGACGTCTTCAACAAACCACCGCATCAACCACATCAACACTGCGTCAGCGGCGACGACAAACGGTTCGACTGTGGAAGTGTTACTCTTTTTCAAATAGCTCCGTGAAACACTGGCCGATTTGGATATGCAAAAAACTTGACACAAATGACTGTGACTTTGCCTAACTCACCTTAATACTGCTGTTACAATACCTTGTGAATTTGTAAAATGCAGAAGTCATAGTGCGGTCCTTTAATACAATTCATATGGGTATGCGTCGGCTAAAAAATGATTAACTGAATAGCAACGAACGCAACGACTGGCAGTTATTCTCTCTGAAAAACGCTCTATACTTGACTGAAACTGAAAGTTGCACAGTCAGCAGATTTAGAAGAAGTTCGAAAATCTTCAAAAACCCTTATTTTGGCGTTCAAGGTCATCTCAGATCATTGAATTTGGTGGAAATCGGAATACGACTTCCTATTAGTGATTAATAGTAACCTGGGCTCTATCTCGCACCGTTACTGAGATACAGCGACTTAACGGTTAAAAATCGCTAATTTTTTAACGCTCTTATTTAGCGCCCTCGTTCGGGGTTACCCCTTTGAATTTATGACAAAGCTTTACGGTTCCTGAAACTAAAGTCTTTCAGGCAGCCGACGATAAAGATTTGGTGATCCTAGCTTACACCGTTTTTGACTGATCCGCCCATGTGACGGACAGACGGAGTCGGACGGACGGACAGAATTGCGTTGGCTAAGACGCGAGCGTAAAAATCCTGTAGACCTAGATGGTATGATTGATGGATGTACGGACTGATTGGTTTGTTTGATCAGCGATGTTCAAGTACAAGTCGAGTTCCAGTTCGCCTTCGACCTCTTCATCATCCAGCGGTTTCCCTGCTGTTGACAGTGGCAAACGTCTGAGAGGTGACTACAGTCCAGACGTGGTAGAACATCATCAGCAGCAGTTGCATCGCTCGTCACCGCTTGCCGCACTCAACAGCATCTACGTCATCGACCCTTCCCGACACTATCACCTGACCGGAAGTAGTTCCCCACACCGTCACGTGACCGGAACTAGCTCGCCCGGCCGTGCCTGGTGTAGCGGTGGGGATGGGGTGGTAAACTGCGGGTTCGTGGGTGACGGGATACTGACGGACAGTTGGCGGCGGGTGTCATGGCGGGCTAGACTTCGCGCCGGCATTGCCCGCTCGACCACCCTTGATCAATCACGTGCCGGCATAGTCCGCTCGACCACGCCCCACCGGCCCACAACCGACCAATCATCGGCCTCGTCCAGCGGCAGTGACGTCATAACTTCCGGTCCAAATGGATCGTATCTTACTGACGTCATCGACAGCGTGACGTTCTTCAGCGAGGCCGGCGCAACCGGAAATAGGTCAGCGCGCACCTGCAGAACGCATGCGCGCACCGAGTTTCCGCAGATTGCTGTGACTCGGTGTCAAAGTGACGGTGGGGAATGGACGTTGGGGAAGCGCTGCGGTGGTAGGTTCAACAACAGACCGGCGTCATTGATCAACAGAAAGTAGGCCTGTGGGAAATGTGCGGATCGGATAAAATTTCCGGTTTGCAATATAAAAGTGGACTTCTGATCAAAACTGTACCTAGGAAACCCCCTGGAGCTAAGGTGCGATGAAGTGTGGAGGGATGACTCGATGCCATTAGGGTTTCAATCAAAAGTCCACTGTTTCTCCGACCAGTTGAACGCCGCTAGTCGCGACGTCTCAGGTGGCAAGGGCGGAAAGATTCCCTTCAATTACTCGCTTCCCGGCTCCCTCCTAAATTTTAGGCCGTCAGAAAATTCTTCCAAACATACAAAACAGGCAACCGAAAATTAACAACTGTGAAAAATTCAGGGGGGGAATTGAAAATTTGAACACCCATAATCTCCTCTGTTGGAAATTATCAGCTGTTAATCGGAAAATTGCGGCATTCTGTCATTTTACTTTCTTAACTCACAAGGCCGCAGCTAGAAATTGCGTTGATTCAATAGCACTGAGCTGGGAGTGGGAGGGACAGCTGCCCCCACCAAATTTTAGCCTGTTAAAAAATTTCCTTTTTGACGGAATATTTGGAGCTTACTAGAGTTGTGAGATATGCTGAACTGGCGTATAAAAACTCTGGTCAACAGTTTCCTTCGCCAAAGCTGGTTTTCAAAAAGTTGCAGGCGGATTTGGCCGAAATTTTCAGTAAAAGTTGAAACTGGCCCAACATAGAGGTGATTAAAATTTGAATCGGGATCAGGCTTACAGGCCTAACATGGAAATCAAGAGACATAAGAAATAGCGAAATTGGTATAAACGTTTCCGTGTCTCAGTTGTCAGGGTTATGGCTGTAATTATACAGTCAGAGTCGGACGGCTGCATAACCTGTCAGGACTCGGCCGACTTTTTCTCACCAGTCTAAGTCACTCATTGCAATGTCTCGCCTGTTAATTCAGCGCTGTGCGTAAGATATATACGAGTAGGTCTAGCTAAGGCCGCATTTTTTTGCAAGTTTTAGGCGATTTTTGCATTTTACTTGCTTTGGCGTTTTTGCCTCTCGACTAGTCTGCCACATGTGTTATGCTTCTCTGTAGCATTCTGTGTTTTCCTGTCTAACAGTTTAACAGTATGCGTTTGATGTCCACTGTACCACGTGCCAGTTATGTCGCTTAAAATTTATTTTTTATCAAAAATAACAACCGTAATGTACGACCTTCTCAATTTTCAATCAATCAATCAATCAATTTTGTGCTGGCTCAGGTATTGCTTTGTTTTTGTTGTCTGCATGATGAGTAGGCTTGCAAAATAGGCTAAAACGTGCACTGTGTAGATGCATCGAAATTTCATTTGCAGTCAAATGTTTTTATACACATTTTATGCTCATTTGTCACATAAGGAATGATAAGAAATAACGCAACACATATAGCGTTCTTTTCCACATTCTCTGAGTAGGCCTATATTATAGACCTATAGAATAATGGACGCCGCTTGAACGTCATGATTCATGACAGTTTGTGACAGAATGCAAACAAACTCATCAGTAGCAATTTGCAATTTCATTTTGAATGTGTGAAGCATTATTTGTATATATAGGCCTAGCAATATTATTTGTAGATAAATTAGTAATTATTTGTTTGTACAGATTAATACAAGAGTGTTTAATTGATTTTCGTAGTAATGATATATCTGAAACGTTCTGATCATTTGTAAATATTTCTGTTTTAATAAAAACTTTTTGTTATAACTCACTGACACTCAGTGTGATCAGAGTCGAATAGGCGTTATGCTAGGTATTAAACATTAAATGATCTGGGTCTTACGTCTGAAACATAATGTTAACAAATTGTTGCTTACAGATCCCAGGTTGCTGATGCTGGCAGTTTGGCCATGGGTTTTCCAAATCCAGTTACGCGTTATAGGCTAGGTAGATCTAAAACTTCATAAGAAGCCTATACATCAGATATTTTTTATTTTAATGCTTTTGTAAACCTGTGGTAGCCTGCCTGTTAACTGTCAACCATTAAACCTGTATTCAGACTAATCTACATCTATGCACTAAAAGTGTGTTGAAACAGACTATAGAAACTTAGGCCTTAGTAAACACCCCTTAAAGTGTCAAGCAAAATGTATCACTGTTCTAAAAAGTACAATATTTTATGCAATGGTGGTCTTTATGCTGTGGACCGCACGTTGCTTCTTGACAAAAGTGTTCGCCTATCATCTGCAATAGCATCACAGGCACTAATGTGCCATTACAACATTGGCAGGTTAGACGTTGCATAAATGTAAAAAGTGTACAATGTAAAAGTAAGAAAAAATTCGAGGTAATGCTTACGAGACACGCAAAAGCTTATAGGACTTTCTCTTCGCAAATTGTGTTACTGTATCTTCAGCCATTTCATCACAATTCACTCCTGAACAGTGCACTACAGCCGAAGATTGCAAAAGTCAATAAAACCCGTTATTTTGAGAGTTCATGACCTTTCGAAATCATCCACGTTGATACAACTGAAAAGCTCGTTACTAGTAATTATTGTGATAAGCAGCATGCCCATGCCTATCTGCAACCGTTTTCACGAAAAACTGGCCAACAGCGGTGAAATAACGACTTTTTACAGATGTACTGCTCTTTGATTGTTTTGTGCGCAGCTTTTCTTGTACCTAGAAAATCGATACTTGGACGGCCGATATATACATTTGTGCTAATGTATCTCTACTGATTTCAGCGCAATTCCTTGTTGAAATGTATCTCGAGCGGAAAATTGCCACAAAAATCAATTAAACTGCCCTATTTTATTATTCAAGATCATTCAACGTTATTGCACGCTCTCGCTGCCAATACAAAGCCCGTGTATGAATTTCTAATACTATTACTACTAACCTAAGCGGTATCTCGCACTGTTTCTGAGATTGACTTATTGACTTGAAATAGCAAATTTTCCCTACTCCTCTCTCATTCAGCGTCCTCGCTCATGGAATCCTTTTTCAATTTATGAAAAAATCTAATGATCCTGAAACTAGAGTTTTGCAACCAACCGAAGGTGAATATTTGGTGATTGTAGCTCCCATCCTTTTTCACTAATCCACACCTATAACAGACAAACAGACGGACAGAATTGCTGTTGCTAATACGCGCTAAAGAAGTAGCTGATTTCGCGTGTAAAAATGACGGCGGAAAAAATAGCAGAACATTACAACCTATCAATAAACATACCCTACAAGTCTGCAACGAAAAATTATTTAGGCCTACAAATCTTAAACTAAAAAATATTAGCTTCAATACTTCATTAGTAATCACTAGTCTTTTATTTTATTTCTGTTACTTGAATAGATATTTTACATATAGCACACTTCATCCACTTGGTTAACTTTTCTTCTCACTTGTCTCATCAATTCATTCATGTCACCAATCTTATGAGTCACTTCTCGAAGCCAGTTCTCCATCGTGTTGTAAGCACACTCGGTGTCCTGAAGACTCTCCTTCAATTTCGAACTGTACACATTAACATAATAAGCATACTCAAGATATACAAAAGCACTTTATTTTACGCATAAATCCAACACTTTACGCAAAAAATGACAACCAAGTCCCTAAACCTGTGCCCACAAGGTTTTTCTGAATCCTGCTTATATCTGCCCAAATCCTGCATTTGACAATATGGTCTAAATCCAGATACCGTCATAAAGCCAGATCCTACATGAAAAAAAATCAAGTCTACATCCGCTCTAGGACAAATACATGCCACATTTCAACGACAATTATCTATCCGGATAATTTCACAACACTGAGTCATAAAATAATTTTTTTAGCATTCATCTGTTGATATATTTGTAAATCCAGTTCACATCCACATTCAGCCGGATCTGAACATTTTTGATCAGATACATCGCTATAGACTAACTAATACAGATTTTTAACTGGTTACTAAAACAAATATGTTATCTAAAGTTGTTATATTTTGATATGATGCCGTGACTAATATAAAAAGAATGTTACATAAGTGTCAAACATTACAGAGACGGATTGTTAACTACTTTGTGTATTATTATTATTACTACTACTACTACTACTACTACTAAAAATACGTTCCGTAGAAGAAAGTATCTGTCCCATTGCCACGCTATAAAGCCTAGCAGCTGCGTTTCAGCATGTGACATTCTTGTGAACCTGCAGCCAATTTTGTCTTTGAATAAAAACGGTTGGTTGTCATGTCAATAGGGGTCTTCAGGGAAAAAAATTACATGACACCATTGCGTAGCCCGGGCCCGAAAATAGGGGGTAGATGAAAACAGCATGCGATTATCTTCTGCGAGAGCTGAGTTATAGTTAATTCTATTGCAAAATTCGTTGCCTTAGCAATAGGGGTCAGCAGGGGAAAAATGTTAATAACATCATCGGATTGGCCGGACCCGAAAACTGGGGAGTAGATACAAACAGCGCGCAATTGTCTTTCACGCAGGCCGAGTTATAGTCAATTTTGTCTCAAAATTCGTTATCATGGCAACAAAGGTCGTCAAATGAAAAATTTGAATGATACCGTTGGATAGCCCAAGCCCAAAAATAGGGGGGTAGGTGCAAACAGCGCCAAGTTACCTTTTATGGGGATCGACTTATACGGCTTTGAAATCTCCATTAACTGTAATGCAAAAATTTTCCAAGTTTTGAATGATTGCTATGGCAACAGAGTTCCATAGGGGGTAAATGTAAATAAATAAATAGCAGTGCATATTTTTATTTGTTTATTTATTTATTTGCTTTAGCATAGCATGGGCAGCTTATAAAATCACATGCGTTTGTCTGTCATTCTGTTAGTCTGTCTGTAAACACTGCTACGGCCGCAATTTGGATTCGATTTTGATGAACTTATGCACAGTTATTCGGGACTGAAAAAGTAAATTCGAGTTTGTTTCGGATAAAAATCATCTGATAACTCCTTCCCCATTTTACCACAATTTTACAAAAGTTTGCATTGCAGCCTATGGAGACTTCAAAGCAGTATATCTCGGTCCCCATAAAAGATAATTGCGCGCTGTGTTTACCTACGTCCCTATTGTCGGGGTCGTACAATCTAATGGTGTTATTTAAATTTTATCCTATCGACCCCTGTTGCCATAGCAACCATTCAAAAGACGCAAAACTGTGCATTTTGCAACTGGTAGTTCACAATATTCTTACAGATACCTTACCTAAAATTTAGAATCTTATTTATGAGGACTCGGAGAATAGCGTAAATAATAACAAACACGTAACGAACAAAAGGAGGAAGGGACAGCGAAAATAACGAAAGGACAGGAAAGAAGGACGACTAACAACAAAACAGAAAAAAAGGAAAAAACGAAAGGGAAACTTTCTCTGCATTAAAACGCAGTAAATATTTCCCAACTACGTCTAGCTATGGCACTGCAATAGAAATCTATGTAGTTATCGAAAGAAATTTAGCTTCTAAGAAAATTCCTTGCACACACGTATTACAGCACTTTTTCCTATCACTTACTTTTCTTTTTGCAGTGCTGCAATCACAGCTTCGCGCTTGCTTTTTTCTTCCTCTACTTTTTCCCTGGATTACACATAAATGCAACAACATTAGTCCACATGCTTAGTACTACACAATACAAACACACATTATACGTGTATATCAACGTTTAACAAAGTTGTTTTAAAAACAGAGAACTTGGAGATAACTAATTGTACAGTTGCAATGTACTTTTTTATCCATTATATAGAGTACGAGAAAACGTTTTCGTTGTTTTCTTAGCAACCATTTCCAATTCCAATTTGAAATTTTACACCTTTATTTGCATAAACGAACGATAATTAACTGCTAAGTAAAATGCGATTTAGTTGAAAAACGTGAAGTTATAGACTTTTTACGTGACGGCCTACCGATTTTTCAACACTGAAAAAAAATTCAAGTTACAACACCAATTTAGTAATATCGTCAAAAAACAACACAGTTAACTAATAATCATATCACAAAATCCCAATGTGAATCGCCAGCTTCAAGTTACAACACAAGTCTTCAATCATTTAATTTGATGAGTTTTTACGTGCGAAACCAGATACTGCTTTCAACACGTCTTAGCCATCACAATTCTGTCCGTCCGTCTGTCCGTCACACGGGTGGATCAATCAAAAAACGGTGCAAGCTAGAATTACCAAATCTTCACCATCGGGTGCTTGGGAGACTCTAGTTTCAGGAACCGTAAAGCTTTTCTATAAATTCGAAAGGGGTCACCACAAACGAGGGTGCTAAATGAGACGGGGTGGGCAAAATTTGCGATTTTTGACCAATAACTCGCTGAATGTCAATACGCATAACGGTGCAAGGTAGTAGGAAGTCATACACTGGCTCTCGATTGGTGCCGAATTCAATGACGTTGAATGATCTTGGACGCCAATATAAGGGGTTTTATAGATTTTTTTTGGCGACTTCGGGCTGTGACACAAGTCTATATCATTTACACGACGGTGCCACGCAGCTACCATTATGCGATCCAGATAGAGAATTTGATATTTGTATATTAACTTAGTGTGAACACCTCATTTTTCACCTAAACTACTGAACAGGAACTGCTACAGGCTTTCGCGCGTCTCATGAGCATTAGCTCAAATTTCTTATTTACAACATTGTCCATCGGACCTTGTGGCAGCTTGCCTCAGATAACCTGAATTATCGTTTCCTTGAATTCGCCAATTGTTGTCGGTTTTGTTTTAAGCTTCAAGTAAGCCTTCAACATGCGCTCCAAACCTCATAGTACATTGGATTTATATTCACCAAATTTTGAAGCCACTAGTTATTTGCAATGAAATCTAGAGAGTTGGCTCGCAGCTACTTTTGTGCGCTGTGTATATTGGCGGTGCAGTCTCATTTCGCCTAATCGCTCCCCCAGTTGGGTATACTGCAGAGCCCCAACCGAAATCAAACTAGGGTTAGGGTTAGAGTTAGGGTAAGTATATAGCGCGAAATAAGATTAGGCGAAATGAGACGACACCCGTCGTATACTTACTTACAGTCGGCCAAAAAAAATGGTACAGAAAAAATGATGACCGACAAAACAAAGCTCGTCAAAGAGGCAAAAAAAAGCAAATCGTTGTTGCTGGTCCGCCTATCAAAAAAAGACTAGGCGAAATGGGATTAAGTGAAATGAAATTAGGCAAAATGAGATTAGGCGAAATGTGATTAGGCGAAATGCTAACCAACCATACTGGCATGCCATATCCTGCTGGACGATGAATTCGATGAGCAGCCAGCGACTGCTTTAAAAGAATGATAATTTAATCATAATTTATAAACAAAGTAAATTACTGCTTACTACAACATCACTGTGATGTCATTGGCAGTAACGTTGTAATCGGTTTTTGAAAATTAAATAACATTTTTACCTTCAACATCTTTTACTCATGAAAAATTGGTAGGTGGCTATGTTAAGAAGTCTATAACTTTGCCATTCTCCAGCAAAATATAGATATAAAATTTCATATCAAAATTGTACACGATTGCTGAGAAAACAGCGAAAAACTTTGCGAGACTACTTTTTTGGCCCCACAATGTATAAGACTCAAAATTCGGAGACGGTGACAAAATTCAGCGGAACACACATTAATAGATAAACGAACATATTGCAGTGAAAACATTACATCCCTATGAACACAGCTATAACTGGACGCGGTTTGTCAAAAATAGAACATTGCTGTATAGGCCTACCAATAGTTTGACACCCCTATAATAGCGTCCCTTTGAAACCGGCGCCACGACACTGCCTGCGTTTGCCACCTGTAGATATGCGAATGTAAGAAATACATTTAGCCAATTCTTTCCCGAACGATAGGTAATATTCATAGGTAAAAATATAATTTCAGTTCGGTTCTTGTACTCCTGTAACGTTACCTTTCTGACTTCATCTTCTGCTCGATGATCGTTAACTCATCTTTTATTGCCTTCAAATGCTGCTCCGAATCCATCTGCAGAATAAATAAACTTATTCATGTACGAATAAATAAAATTTATTTATCAATAACACTATAATACCATAATATAATGCACAATAATATAATGCATAATAAAGCATAATACCAATAACGTTTTCATTCTATGAGTTAAATAGACAGATAGAATATAACAATTGTAAAGCTGAAATAGGAAAAAATTATTAAATATGACCAAATACACTACATACTTTAATGTTTCGACTTTTGCCGAAAGTCTTCATCATAAAAATGTAAACATGACTATTTTCCAGTCTACATTCTTGTGATAAAAACTTTCAATCAAAACTGAAAACACTAATGTATAGTGTTTACATTTTTTCGCCGTATTTAATGAATGTTTGTATAGTAAAGTACTTTCGACCAAATAAATCGATTCATTAACATCACATATAGTTAGCAAAACAAAGTCGTCAAAAGGTACAAGAAAATGACACATGTTGCATTATAAAACAAGAAAAGCCCAGATGGCAGATAACACAAAGGGGAACGCATAACAGCAATGCATCTCTGAAGGGTTGGAGAAAGCAGACGAAGCGGAAAAGGTGGCAAAATAATAGACAACGTCGCTAAATTTCATTTATTTAGTTTTCTGCCCTGCTACTGTCAACGGAATACATTTTTTGACTATCATGTATAGCAGTCTGTATACGAGATGACCTTCGGAAATGTTTATAAATTTAGGAAGGGACTGTGAAGTCTGGATTAGTTTGAAGGAGAAGATTATGGACAGTAATGCGAATGAATGGACAAACTGTCAACGTGTAGGCCTAATAATATCTGTGCGCTATTTCTAACACATTAGCATGCAAAAAGTTGACGTAGAATTGGCTTACTTTGACCGGTACGTCGAAGAAACAGCAGAAACAGCGAGAAAGAGCAAAACCACAGAACCGTAGAGTTTACGCGACAGAACAGACTGTTCGTGTGATGCAGTATGTTCAGTTGATAGAAGTATTGTGCGGTGTTGATGGTACGACTGCGTGTTGTTAATGAAAGTAGGACCGAATCCTCCTCTTCCGCCGGGGTAGGACGGAACCCCTCCTGGCACAAGTAGGACAGAACCCCCCTTAGGACAGAACCCCCAAACCTTTAAGTTCTGGAAAATCCCACTATATTCTTTCCTATTTCATAAAATCTCGACAACTGAGCATTCATTATCACAGCTAAATACAAACACACAAATAAAAAGCCTCGATGATCGAATGTTTACAAAAATAGATAGAGAAGCGTATTAAATTTTCTGCAACAGCTCTATGTTTTTTTCTGGAATAGTCTATTAATTAACACGGGGTGTGCGACGAAGTTGATAAAAAGTTTTGTCACTCAAATAAACAATTATTTTTTATTGTTGCGTCATGTTTTAAAATTTAAAATGCAGACTAAATTTAAAAGCTTTATTTGTGTTATTCGTGTTTGCTGTATTACGTTTGCTTTTGAAAATTACTAAAAAAATTATTGATTATCTTTACAGTTTCGGATCACGCCCCTAATGCCTAAGTAGTATGGTCCGACTTATTTACATATTTGCATATTCATGACAACCATAGACCTAAAACATAGAATAAATTTAAATTTGTTTTTAATGCGATTGATCATGGCGTCTGTTGCTATTCGGTGTTCGGTTTCCAGTACAGGTGAAGAAAATTGCGAGGAAAATCTAGATCCGCGCATTTGTGTAAGTATTTATAGGCCAACAGCTAGACACAGTGAGATAACTACTTCGTAGTTTAAAAAGAGTTTCGCAGAGCTTGTTTGTTAGATGTTGGTATGACTAATTACTGCAACGGACCGAATGTGAATAATTGCGGTCCGTTGTTGCCCTGCTCTGATCCGTTGTGGTCATTTGTCGTCGGTTGAAATACTCAGTTTCAGTCCAGTTTCAGTTTCATATTATGAGCTCGATAAACAGAGCCGACAGTCGGTTCTTTAGGCTGCGTAGTAGAGGGCCGACAGTCGGCTCTCGGTTACAGGTCACTAGTCCGAAGGGGCAGTAGTCCTACTGTTCTAAGGGGCAGTAGTCCGAAGGGTCACTAGTCCGAAGGGCCATTAGTTTGAATTTTGTCAGTTTCAGTACAATGAATTACGTATAATGACAAAGTAAACACACGTCTTATCTACTTCATCGATGAACGAAGGCGGGAACTGATTCAGTCGCCTTCGTTGATCAGAATTGAATTGACATTCGGCCAGCAGGTACTCCCAGAATCACTTCCACAGTGGTGGTCGTTAGAAGCCAGCTTGCTGTATCGAACCATGCCTATTAGCGTGCTCACTATTGCTGCAATATCCAGCAGGAGTTTGGCAATTGTCATCCAGATCCAGATCCTGTCCCCAAAGATTTTTACGTGCGAAAGCAGAATGCTTCGCGCGTATTTGCCATCGTCTGGGCGTCTATCTGTCCATCTGTCCGTCTGTCTGTCTGTCTGTCTGTGAGCTGTATCAAAACGGTGCAAGCTAGGATCAGAAAATCTTCACTGTGGGCTGCCTCAAGGTCTCTAGTTTATCGTTACAAAATTTCGTGCCAATGGGTGCAGGGGTTCTCCTCGAACGGGGGCGTCAAAGAAGGGTACCCCCCTAAAAAGACGTCATTTTGCCGTTATTGGCTCGAATAATGTGAAAACGGTTGCAGATAGGTACATACATGCTGCGTATCATAACAAGCACTGGTGACAGGCTTTTTAAATTTATCAACATCGATAACCTTGAATGACCTTGAACCTTCCCAAAAGGGGTTTTTAGTGAATTTTTCGCAATATTTGGATGCTGTGCACATTTCAATACTGAATTGCGACAAAATGGCTGGAGTTAGACCAGGACAACCTGCGTATGAAATTTTCAGCATTCAACGTAGATTTTAGCAGTTCAAGTCCCATCCCTCCTAGGTTCAAGGACGCCGGCGCAGGTGGGCGTCAAAGACAGCTACCCCCCGTAAAAAGTGGTTATTTTACCACAATTATCTCATGTAGCGTGAACACGGTTGCAGATAGGCATGCTGCTTATCATAACAAGCACTGGTGACAGGCTTTTTAAATTTATCAACATCGATGACCTTGAATGACCTTGAACCTTCCCAAAAGGGGTTTTTAGTGAATTTTCGCAATATTTGAATGCTACGCACATTTCAATACTGAATTCCGACGAAATGGCTGGAGTTAGACCAAGACAACCTGCGTATGAAATTTTCAGCATTAAACGTAGATTTTAGCAGTCCAAGTCCCGACCCCCTAGGTTCAAGGAGGCCGGCGCAGGCGGGCGTCAAAGACCGCTAC
>Ga0056128_1001861_pt1 | contig 24392 bp, 20 predicted proteins | sample WorMetLIZISLAND2_FD_71113 | JGI IMG/M metagenome (GOLD analysis project Ga0056128, IMG submission 71113) | Marine gutless worms symbiont microbial communities from Max Planck institute for Marine Microbiology, Germany - Olavius geniculatus... ... | reverse complement strand
AATACCACTAGGAAATAACACATCAGCACGAACAAAATTATTAGTACGCAAGAATCCGTTTATATAATCAGACATGTCACCCCGAACGTCAAGGTTGGTATTAAAATCACCACCGATCAATTTTGCGTCGTTTTATTTCACTGAGCCAAACGCGGTAACTATTTATCCGGCAGCCGTACAAATAACCTACATGGGTGCTCGTACCAGCTAACGCAGTCGAAGACGGCTGCCGAATAAATACCTGGCGGTTAGCTACGACTATTCATCGGGCAACCGGATGAATAGCCGCTAGTCTATTCATTCCGCTGCCGGACAAATATCTTGTGCGTAAGTCTAAACATAAAAATGATCAATATCGCGCAACAAATTTCTAACAGGAACAATAAAAGATGTCGACGACGAGTACCGACATGATATGCGACCGTCCACTTTGACAGTTTTAATACACCATATTAGTTTAAACGTAGGCTAACTCAGAAATGTGACTTATGACTCCACTTCTCACACGGACGCATTTATCTCGGTCGTGCATGAGACAGCTGTGCAGCCAAAGCGCATGCTAGACTGGGCGGTTAAAGTCAGTAAGGCTCAGTCTGCAGAGTCTGAATGTTTGTCGTATCAAGACCACCTAGCAACGGGCAGCGACTGAGTGACGCGACCACGCCACGCCCCCGCCATGGACACGATGACGACACGCTTCCTTAATGGCATCATTACGATCAATTACCAGCAGCCCGCGCTGGGGGTTCGCTTTGTACAAGGTGCGTTGAAGCGTGGCGTGCGGGGCGGATGCATCTTCACAGCTGCCGGCTCGACCATCGACGACAGACAATGCAGCACATACAGAGAGTCCCAGACCGAGCCAGGCTGTCGACTTCCAGACCGTCTCCCACCCACACTTCACCCCAACGACACGAATCACTGACTCTGACTGGCTGTGTTACTAGTGGAAACACAGTGACAGACCCAGCTGCATGTCCAACAGACCGCCAACACGTCAACCCACTGAAGCGCAATCTGCACCAGCAATGATTATTACAGTTCAGCATGACAGAAACCGTCCGAGAAAATCGTCAAAATTCAACTCGCCTTAATATTCAGTTTATGCCTATGATAGGGGCATATTTGAGGGCCTTGCGGGCCTCACCCTATAAAAGTAAATTTTTCTAAGTAAGTAAGAACAGTTTAGGATAAGATTAGGCCTAAGGCTAAAATGTTCTGATACAGGTACACTTGCCTCCATTTTCACTTTTTCTGAATACGTCCCGCAAGCAAAGCATAATTGCACGCATAATTGTTCAGCGTGGCATGAGCCATTCAAAAGGTCGTATGTCCAAAAAGTCAGAAACCGACAACTCAAGTAAACTAGAAGTAGGATTTATTCAAGCCTTTAGGTCGTTAGGCCTTTTCAATTTTTGATCTTTTTTAGTAGTAACCCAGTGAAAAAAATTATCAAACAGCTGAGAAAAAAAGGTATCCGTCTGCCACAGTAATCTACACTATAGTATAGTAGGCCTATAGACAAATAACTTGAAACAACACTTGCAATATGAAATGCAACCAGTTTAATAACTCCACAGGCATAATTCAAACTTGACACAAAACAAACTATAATAAGATTTATTATATCATTTTAAAATTAACACTTCAGAACATCAAAATGCAAATATTGTCTAAAAGACACAATCTGAATGACTGCTTTTATTATTAAATCACACAAATTTCAAGTACTAGGCCTATTATGGCAATCATAAGACACTGAATCCACATCATCAGCAAAATAAATACAGGATGTGATGTCTCGAGGCAGTGCCTCGCCTCGAGGCAGATTTTTACTGCCTTGGTCTTGGACTTTGGTGCCTTGGCCTTGGTCATGAGGGTTGATGTCTTGGCCTTGGCCTCGGAGGTTATAGTGTCTTGGTCTTGTCATTGGTCTTGTAACGAGACCGAGACCAAGACACTAACCTCCAAGGCAAAGTTCCTTCAGTGCTGTTGTACAAGCATGCCTAGCCTGCAGCAAGTTTACCACCCAGTGCTCTGCCTGATCTCAAGCTGTTGAAATACATTCCTGCCATTAATTGTGACGATTGCAAAGATGCACAAAACTTTTCTCTGACATAGAACACAGTTGCTTTAGATCGCTATTTTCTCGCCTGTTCAGTGTTCCTGCTACACCGGCGTTTGTAAAACGAGTTTTCTCACACGGCAGCATTATAAAGCGCCCACACCGTTGAAAGATGACCGATTTTGTGCTTGAGAATCTGTTGTTTCTAAGATGGCAACATGCAAAATTTGTAACTGCAGTTGATAAGTTGATATGGACAATTAAACTTGCATGGCATAATGCAAAGATTAGACTGATGTTTAGTGTGACTGGATTAATAAGATTATTGAGATTTTTTTGTCCTAATAGAAGATTCTACATCTGAGCTGTATGCTTTGTAGTGTGCTTATTCGGACCTAGGTGTTCTGTTCAGTATTCAGTGCATTAAATGCCTTGGCCTTAAAAGTTGGTGCACTGGGTCCCATCACTGGATAAACTTCATAAACAGAATTATTTTCGTGCTGTTTCAGCACTCAGCTGTAGTGCTGCCAATATAGATAGGTCATATAATCATCAAAAAATTATAGCTATGACATATTCTCAACAGAAAACAAGAGTATCGCTTATTCATGCCAAAATCCTGCCATCACAAGCAAACAGTTGATAGTTGTTTTCAAAAGATTTATACTTACATGAATTTGATTTGCACAAGTTTTGGGAACGTGAACGTCCATTGCTATACAATACCTTTATTAATCAAAACTGCAACAAAAAGATTAAATACCTCTTGCTATTCGAAAAAACCTTGTACATTCCGTATGTTTTTATGTGAATGATGATTCAGCACAATATAATAATTTGACTGGCAACAACAGAAAACACAACAGTCCAACAAAAAAAACAAAATTAATAAAAAATACACAGCAAATTCATTGAACACAAACGTCCACAAACAGTTATGACTAATCGCACAATACGTAAAGTCCAATACTTAAAACAGCAAAGATGGCAAACTTAAGAAATTAACTAACATCAAGGACGTCAAACAGCATCGTCACAGCCATGTCATTAACCATGACATGCATCACAAACGCTAGCACCTCTAGTAAAGCTTACATCTAAACATCCTGTCCACAACCCTGATATGCCATATACACTTGTGCAACTCTGTGAAAGATATAATGATGCAAAGACCGAACTACAAATTGCACTACAATAAAACTAAAACTGTCATCGCTAAATGCTACAGCTAATGTTAAAATGGCACTAACATTGGTTATCATATCATATCATCGTATCAATCATAAAAATGGCCATGGCGCCCCTCTTCTATCTGTGATAGCAACACCACTGCAATTCACTTGAGACATTCAGTACATGAGTTCCACATGCTTATGATAGGCAATAACAAGGAAAACAAAATTGGCAAACTACAGACTTTGTCTTAACCCCATGTTCAACGCAACAATGTACAATTAATTATCCCATTAACTCAAAAGTAATTCGAACACTGAGCTGCAGCTGCTAAACCCAAACATCCTCCAAGTAGCGTTTGTGCAGCCTCATTGATGTCAGATAAATGCCGGCTGCCGATTCATCCATCCCTGTAAACACAAATCTCAAAGCAATTAAATCTGCCACTATGACTGCAGTCATGATATTACAATGATGATGACAATTACTATTACTATACTGTTATTTTTAATTGGTCAGTGTTTGCCCTTAACTCCACGTTTGATAATCAGTAAAATTTTGGGAATTGTTCAAGCAGTACTTTTACACAGCAAAAATTACTAAAAATACCATTCTTTTTTATAACAGCAACAGCATCAAAGTGCATAAAGATAATTAAATACAACAAAAATAGTTCACGAATAAAAATTAATGAACTGTATATTTGGCTGAGTAGATGAATAATGATGTCCAAAACTGTGGAACATCCCTTTAGCTCACCTAAGACAAAATGACATCAACTTCAAACAGTTTAAGGGGTTGCTAAAACATTTTAGTCCATGTGTTGATATCGCAGCACATTGTGGCTAACAGCCAAATTGCATCTCTTAAAACTGTCTTATACAAAGTGGGCCAAAAAAAACCAAACCTGTTTGAGCGTTGATAACTCAGCGATGGTTATTGATAGAAAGACGTCTAATACGTCAAATGTTTCAGAATGCTGTAAAGAATAAACAGCAAATTTGCTTAGTAAAGCATTTAAATATTCTTTGCCTAATTTGCATAAATCTTCATTACCTCTGAAATTAGGCATTTGCTTGCACTTCAATGTGCTCGAGTTCATTGAACTCAAAAAACTCACTGCCAAAAAGTCCAGATTTAAATTCTGTGAATGATTCAGTGTGAGGGGCATTGCAACAGATAGCATCGTCACAAAATTTCAGTAACTGACCAGCTAAAACGTGTGCTAATCGAATGCTGGGCTCAGCTGATCCTGAACACATTGACTCCGGCGATCGATCAGCTGCCTAAAAGGACTGATGACAATCATGAATGCAAAAGCTGGGCAACTGCCTATGTCGAATTTTATAAACTCAACATATGTGTTAATGATTGTTGATATTTCACTGTATGCTGAATGACAATGAACATAATTCATGTATTACTGCCATTTTAGCATGATTTTAGGGGTAGGACAGATTTGTGTAAATCAGGCAAAGAATATTTAAATGCTGAGACATGCAAGTTGTACACTTCTTCTGTACACAATTTCCAAACTTTTGGCGTATTACACGCCTTTCCATCAATAAACGTCGCTAAGTTATAAAAGCTCAAATATCTATGTTAAATCCATGTGTTACAGTCAAATTTGGCAGAATTTTGGGGGTGACGAATATTTATGCAAATTAGGCAAAGAATATTTAAATGCTTTATTATGCAAATATGTCGTTTATTCTCTACAGCATTCTGAAACTTTTGACGTATCACACGTCTTTCTACCATTAACCATCGCTGAGTTACCAACGCTCAAACAGGTCCAGTTTTTTTTGGCCCACCCTGTATAAATGTACACTGTGTCTCAAAAAACATCCCAAACATTTTCAATCATAACTTGAAGAAGAATTATTGGATTTTAATAATTTTTGGTAAAATATTCCTGAGACAACTGGACATCGAATCATTATGTAGTTTCCCACTTCACCCAACATCTGTTTCTGCACTACCTGGGGAAATCAGCACCAACAAAATTTTGCATTTTTACTTCAAGTGGTATTATTACTTAATCTAAATAACGCACAACAACACATTTTTGACACTTTGGCTGACACTTTAGCCAATTGTTTCGTTTTACAGCTGTTTGCAACAAAATTGATCGAAATGTTGGCCCATTGTGCAAACACAGGCATGGAGATGATTTCTCCATTCATTGTTCCAGACTAATCCCGACTTCACCAGTTGCTTCTTGAATTTATAAACATTCTTCAACGTCATTTGGTAGACACGCTGCTGCACGACAGTCAAACCTTGTAATCTACTAACCCTTGGGGGCCACAGATCTTGATATACGAAATTTATCGACGTTTTTTCATTCATTTCAACGTGTATTTTGCTTGGTCTGTTTCCCCATGTAGCGCAGAAACAGACATTGGATAAGGTGGGAACTTAAACAGAAGTTTAATAGCCAGTTGTGTCAGAAATATTTATGCCAAAAATTATTGAAATCTGATAATCACGTTTCAAGTTACGGTCAATAATGTTGGGAATGTTTTTCACATTTTTTTTGTATAAATCAACACATATTTTGCTTGTTTTTCTTTCCCTAGGTAGTGCAGAAGCAGACATTGGGCGAGGTGAACAACTGAATGGTCATTTGATGGCAAGTTATGTCAGGAATATTTACATCAAAAATTATGAGAATCTGATAATTTTTGTTCATGCTAGAATCAAAAACGTCCGTGATATTTTTTTCAGACACAGTGTATACTTATTTACTTAATATGAAACCAAAAATGACTGCCACAAGCAATCGGATCAGTGAACTGTTTACTACTGACCACAATGTTGAATCAAGACATCTTTGAAGGCAGTATTGATCTGAGGTGCCATGCCCGCAGCATCACCACAGACAAACACCTATAATTTACACACAACATGCTTAGCTCATGTTACCAGTCACTCAAACAAGTTCACATGCTGGCTACTGTCAGAAAAAAATTGTAATTGTACAATGATGCAGTATGGCAATGAAAAGTAGCTGTGCTCTGACAAACAAATCTTACTCATGTTATCCAAGTGTATCCTCTATCTCAAGATGCCAATCACTCATGCTTTTTATAAACGTTTACGATAATTAGTAGTCACAGTAGTAGTAGCAGTAGTGATCATCTACACATTGCCCACATTCCCACAAACATGACATCAACAGCATCAGGAAGGTCGTTAGGCTGAAACTGTTCCTACAATCAAAAGAATGCTCTACTACACAATTAAGCATTTCTGAGTGATCAGACAGAAGACTAGATGATGCTAACATACAACCAATACTTCAATACAGCAATAACTTATATCCCACACATATTTCTCATCACATCAATGCTGAAACAATTTTAACGACCACGTGTAAGTCAAATACCTTAAATTATCGAAGGTCAGTCATCACAAATGTAGCTGTTAGAAAACGAAACAAAAGGGTTCAGTGTGACTACGTATGAACAATTCAGACCCAAATTATCCACTAATGATACTTTCTACAGTTAGCCGAGAAACCGCAAATACTGACACAGGGAGTGGGTGACTTACAGTTGCAGTGCAGCTGTGAATAAGATGTGCTAGATGACTGCCATGGAGACGAATATTGTCCTGTACATAGCAGGGAGCACCAGCTACAGACGAGTCTCTTGAAAAACTTATGCAAGCCTTCGTTAGCACTCCCATCGCTTCCCATCTCTCTATGTCTTCCCTGCAGACATCAGTGCATAATTGCTGATAATGTACCTAAGCTAAGTGAGCGAGTGAGTAGGGTTTAACGTCCCACCCGACACGGTATAGGTCATTTCGGGGATGGCCTTTTCAGGCAGAATGCACACAAACACAATAATGGAACGGTAAGTTAAAACTTTATAATAAACAGAAAGTTTAACCTATACAGAAACACGAAACACAAAAATACAAAAATGAAGTTAACCTAAAATTGTAAGAACTCCATTATATGCATGCATATGTAATTAACATAATGGTAGTTCTAATAATCTTCCCTGTTATCCTCCAGTCATCAATGTGATAATGCTGTCTATTGGAGGACAGGGGGCTGTACCTAAGCTAACAGACAGCTGTACACAATATGTGCATTGGGCACATTGTGCATTGGGATATAATTATTGCAAACACTACTCGCATGGACAGGGTGGGCCATAAAAAACATGGCACTGTACTTTTGTCCATATCTTTGCCAATTAATGACCGATTTTCAAAATTCTTTCACTGACACACTCTGTGGACAATTTGCAATAATGTGATTATTATATATCCCACCACACTATAAATGCGTCTCTACACTACCTTGTGAAATATGAATGAAATATGCATATATAATGATAATAACAAACAAACATTTTGGTAAAATTGAAAAAAAAAACACTTCAGATCAACATTGCAGTGAATGGTCTGCGTGACCCTAGACTGTGTGGGTATAACACAGTCTAGTGTCATACGGATTATTCATCGCAATGTTGGTCTGAAGTGTGTTTTTCATTTACTTGTTTTTACTATCGTTAGGTTTTCTCACATTTTTGTTTCACAAGGTATTGTAAAGATGCATTTATGGTGTCGTGGGATATGTAATAATCACATTATTGCAAATTGTTCTCAGAGTCTGCCAGTAATAAAATTTTAAAATCGGTCATGAATTGGCGAAGATATGGACAAAAGTAAAGTGCCACATTTTTTGTGGCCCACGGTGTACAGTACGAGTGCATACAACATTTTAACGACTGCTGTCCCAATAAAATCTGCTTGGCCACGTGTCCCACTGACTTTCCTTTTCAACTTATTCTGAACAATAGCCATTACCTTATTCCAACTAATCAAATCAATCTAGTTGGAAATTTACCATGTACAGAAAAGAGCTAAGAATTCTTAAGGTAATGATGTATACATGACATCATTCCTCGGGTAAGAAGATACTGTAACTATGTAATAAACTTTTAATTAACAAAAACAGCCTTCCATTTACTGTAGCAAATCATTAAACAACCTGTAGAGAAAATCCTGTTCTTTGTGTCGACAGCCATAGAAAAGCCAACTTTCACCAAACTGAGCTCCAGCCATTGACTCTGACATCAGACACGCTCTGTCAAACACGTTATGTAAACAACATGTAAAACTTAAAAGGGTTGAAAAAGTTAAACAGTGTGTATAGCTCTTCACAGGAAACCCACGTCAGAGTTACAGAGCGTCACCTGCCACACGGAATAATACAGTGTCACCTGACACCTGACCCATAATAACAAACTACTTATATTCGTTGTAGCACCAGCAAAAATCAAGGCAGATGAAATAATATCACCTTGATCAGTGTTAAAGAGCTGCATCAACCACGCTGGGGTAGCAAAGCAAAAGAAATAAAATTATGCGTTATGTTATAACAGAATTTACCAACATGCATGCTTGCACAGACCACTACAGATGTCTGAAACAGCTATTACAACTGTACAACAATTATCAGAGGTAGGTAAAGTAAAGACACCTGTGTAACTGACCGGTGCTGAATGAAAGCCAGCAGTGGTGCAACACCAGTTCCTGGACCAACCATAATAACAGGAATTGTTGGATCACTCGGCAGCTGAAAGAAATTATTGACCCGCAGGAAAATATCAATCTGAAAAAAAACAAGTATGTTAAAATTATTTGAAGCTAATAACCTATTACAACACTTGGTTTGTGCTAAATTTGCTAACTGCACTCAACCAGCACACATTCAGTTCACCTCTTATGACACTAGTAATCATTTTGTATACAGACATAAGTGGAAATATGACTATGTACAATATCAATAGATATCAATACGATAAACCATAAACAGCTAAAAATTATGGCACTGAATGAAGCCTAGCAGTGGTGCAACGTCAGTAACTGGATGAAAACCATCATTTGCCTTCCAACAGTATCAAAGCACTGAAAGCTAATAATGACAAAAATAAAACAATACAAAAGTAACAATAAACAAAACTAGAACTAAAAACATTATCTGGTGATGAAATATGTGTTACAAATTCATCTGTCTGAATATGATGCACATATCACAAATAGAGAAGAAAAATAAAGGGCTCCAAGACCTAGCAACAGTTTAAGTGCAAAATAGCTCTGAAGATATGTCATATGCTGCTTACAGTCAAAAAATAAAACAGACATACTGTAACTGGTTTGGCGTCGATTAGTGCTAGTTTTCCCAGTGTATTCTCCACCGAGTCAGCGTGTGACAGCATGGGCAATGTTAAATCGTTAAGCCAACCCGTGCACACACCACGTCTATCACAGTGACGTCCATCACCAGCTGCCTGTTCTATCACGTTGAATACAATCTTCAGTCGCCCGGCATTCTGTAATGGTGAACTGAAGACAACACATATGCAAACAAAAACTACGAGGGTTGTTCCATAAATAAATTTACAAAATGACACCATTCGAGTGTTTCTTAAAATAGAAAAAAATCTGAAATACACATTTTGCAGGGAATTTAATTCTGAACACACGTAGAAATTTTGTTCACAATGACGTCATGCCACAATGCCCCAACATAAGCCCCACTGTGGTCAGCCACCTTGACGTGGTGGTGGGGCTTTTCTCCGATGACCCGAAAGATTTCTACAATCTGGAGGATACGAGTGTACTAAGAGCTGACCAAACCCGTGAGAGCATTTACTACACGTTACCAGTGCTTTTGTGCTGGTTTCGGCTTCACAGCCGACTACGGCTTTATAGCCGTCTACTTACGGCCTCACAGCTGTTATTTACGGCTTCACAGCCGTCTACGGCTTTATAGCCGTTACTTGTAACCTTGTGGTTACATTTGGGGATGCGCATTGGGCCGAACTGATACAGCCTCAGCGCTGGGCAGGCGTAAGAGCCTGCCCACCCGAAGGCAAGGCAAGGCAAGGCAAGGCCCCAACATAAGGACAGCAGATGTACTGATGGACACAAAGCCGATATATGATTATCCGACGAGAGAAACCATCTTATTAGCTACATCTTATTACCACATCACTTTAACAGTACCCCACCATGGTCGGCCACCTTGTCGTGGTGGTGGGGTTAAAGCTCCTATGACCCGAAAAATTTCCAAAATGCATAAGCTAGGAGCCAACCAAGTGCCAACTAATCTTTTACGAACAGTTATCGTACACTTCACAAGGCTCACGTACTGGTTAATCTCTGGCTCTAATGCTGATTTCGGCTTCGCAGCCCCTTACAGCTTCATAACTGTTTATTTATGGCTTCACAGCTGTTTACGTAACCTTTGGTTACTGAACTTTCTGGAGATGTGCATTGGGTTGGAATGATACGGCCTCAGGCTGGGCAGGTGTAACAACCTGCACACCCCAAAGATAAGTAACGGTAAAGTAAGGGCACTTAGACAGTACAAACAAATATCAACAAGTGTACCAAAATAATTACAGATTTTTACAATCATTCTTACATGTTACATACCTAGCAGCTGAATATGGACGAGGAAGCAATCTCGGCAAATGCTCTAAAAATATAACATCAGCTCAGTTAATCAAAACAGCAACAAACTACTTACTAGGGCACTATAAGACACACACATCACATCACAATCTACATGCAAGTTAAGTTAGCTTTTTTGTACTAAGTACTAATTATACTTTCAGCCAAATAGGGTTAAATGATGCAGTCCTAATAGTTTCTATTTTAAAGTTGTAAAGTTAGTGTGGACTTCTGCGCAAATAGGAGCGGCATTCAATAAATTCCAGAACTGTTCTTCTCAGTAAGCACACAGTTACAGTTGAAAACCAAAATTATTATGAAGTTGTACAGCCACCGTTGTACATCACTTACTGTGGTTTCATTCATGATGTCACACTGTGACGTCATTATTATTAAGATGCAAATGATGGGGGTTGACGTTTGGCATACATAAAGAATAAACATACTCAGAAGGTGTAAAAAATGCTGAAATTTATTGCAAATTATCTGCACTAATCAGCAGTAAAACTTTATCACGTTTGAAAGTATTTGAATAGTTCGCCCGTTTTGCAGTGACCATTAGTCAGTGATGATGTCACTGTTGGTGCACTACTTATGGCAAAAATGGTCAGCTGCAGACAAAGCATTTTTTGGTTTACTTAAAGAGTTGATCTTGCACACTTTTTTGCTTGAAAGACTTACTGTGAATGAACAATATTACCAGGCATTATTGTCTGATTGATTACGACCAGCATTTCACAGCAATTGACCTGGTTTGCTGCAGAAAGCTGTCATTCTTCAAAATGCTAGTGCCCCAACATGCAATAGACAGTTAAGAAAAATTGCAAAGATGGCCTGGGAACTGCTGCAGCATTTGCCATAAAGCTCAGACTTAGCTCCAAGTAATTTTCATTTGTTTGGACCACAGAGCAAGTCACTTGCAGACCTAAAGTTCAAAAACAATGAAAAAGCTCTACAGAATTGTGTCCGGAAATTTCTAAAGTGTCACCAAAAACATAATACTACGGGTTCCAGCCGACTTGCAAAACAACAGGAACACGGCAGTGAACTGCAGGGAAAATATGTTGAAAAGTAACATAACTGTCAGAAATGTGCAATTTACTGTCATTGTATAAAGATTAGTCCTAGAATTTATTGAATGCCCCTCGTAAGATATGCGGCATTGATGAAGCATTATGCGTTTATCATAACTTCAGACTAAAGCAAAAAAAAATGTGCACAACGTACATGCAAAGCAATAACATAACATTCACACTGAATCAAGAATAACTTGCAAAATATTTACTGCATATTTGCTTTGGACAAAAGTAAACTATGGCTACGAATATGATCAGACAATCATAAAAAGCCAGCAAAAGACTTACCCAATAGTACTTCCACTGGTGGTCGGCAGGATGGAAAAGCAACAAGAATGTCCAGCAAACAGACACCGGGTTGTCGAACAAACCTCTGATATTGCTCTGCACCTTGCTTACTACATAACTCCTGCAGACGTCGATGCTCGGAGTCACAGCTTGTGAACTCCACCAGAGACCGCAGCAATGCCTACCACATTGCAACACACTCTGCTTGCACAAACCATATGCACTTGTAAACACCAACACAACATTCACGATGCTTACTAGAACTGCAATCAAGCAATTACATAACGAATAGTGTTGGCACACAAACTAAGCAATCGGTCAGTTTTGAAAACAATTAGCCTTAAACACTGCAGTGAATGGCAGTCTTGCTGAACACTTGCACATTCCATGTGACCACCTTGTACTGCAATGATCGAAGGTCCAGTAGTTGTTTCCAAAACGTTCAAACTGTCTGTGGTAAGTAAAACATGCATAGACCTATTCTACTTTTTATGCACCACCCAATATACTGACTGCATAATGCATATTTAGAATTTTACACAAAAATATGAGTAAAATTTCCGGAAGATGTTGACAATAGCAGAAGTGAGCAACCTGGTTGAAGACACTCTATCTATCTTTGAGACCAATGAAAAGTGACATCATAACATACCTTGCGTGGCACTTCACGTATCTCGCAGCAGGTATACAGCCAGTTGAACAATGTCGACCTGACCGGCAGATGATCAGGAACGGTGGCATTGCGTTTACGTGTATCAGCCAGCACCTCCAGTGAGCAGACGACGTCTGCCTTCTCAGACAATCCGAGCATGCGAAGCAAAGACTTCACTTCAGACACATCATTCGGACAAACTACACCAATAGTGTCTCCAGGTTCATAGGACCAGATGCATGCCTACACATTGTAGTATCAGCATACTGTCACATTCTAGTCATCTACATAGTGGATTACCTATTATATATAGTTGTGACTTAGTAACTCTGCACTTTACAATAATAGTAATAGCAGCAGCAGCAGTGGTACTTAGTAATAATGCAACTAATGCTGTATAATAATGACCACACTCTTCCATTCCTGCACATTAAATGTACTAGTAACTAAATGAGTCCATCATAAGATCAAAAGCAAATTTGGCTGCATCGATGCAACAATTGTTATTAAAAAATTAAGATGCTCACAGTAATAACTGCAATCAAAATAAGCACGAGGAAACAAACTGTGACACGAAAAGTTTGCAGTACAAATGTCTTATGTGAATGATTCAATGCAAATAAATATCTCTTAATACAATAAATGTAAGACATATTAGAAATGTAGTATTATAAATAAACTATGTATAAAGGCAACTCACACTGATATCCAGTTCTAATTCTAAGGTTTTCTTCACTCCGTCTCCTCGAGTCAACTGACGGGCAGAGACTATAGGCACCGATGATACAGCCGACTTGGCACCGGCAAAATGACAGCCATTCTGAATAGCACAGGAACGTTCCTGCCAACCAAATGTAATGGTTAATGGCTAGTTCTCACTATCACTTAGCTTTTACTCTAACTCATTTTACTAAAACTTCAAAATTATTATTTAACTACCGATACTCCAGACTGCTGAACCAGATTTCAGTTCGGTCAATTACCTCAAAAAGTTGACTTCCGGGAAATGCTAGAACATCCAAGGTTCCAACAGCATCAAAGAGAACATAGCTTATGTCCAAAGCAAATATACAAAAAATAAAAATTTCACATTCACACGAGCACAAACAATTCAACTAACCACTGGCAAAACAACATACAAAACATGCACAAAAATAAACTTCTTCACTCATAATAAATGCCCTAAATATGTGCTAATTTATATTACAAGCGATTTCTTCATCAGAAGAGCTTAACTACTGCCAATAAGTTAGTTTAAGTGAACACGACAGAGCTGAAGCATTAAGACAACAGAAGCAACATTTAGGGGGAGGGGCTGGAGGGGTCTATAGACCCCCAAAATTTATGATTTCAGTTTTTTTTGGAAATTGTACCTTTGAAACAGTGTTACTGCAGCAAGATCAATACGTCACATGAACTGAGACCCCCAACGATTTACTGAAATGATGCCACTGCAAGACAAGATTCCAACAATGAATGTGAAACTAATTAGAATGGTGAAAAGTGAAGCAGTGAAGCGGCACTTACTAATGTCTCGTCAGGTAGGAAATTGAGCTTGAGATATCGTGGTGGACAAACAGGAACTGTGAGTGGCATGGTAGACAACAGTGGTAAAGAATGCACTAATGACTCCTCCACTGAGATACACGCATCAACGTTCTCATTCTCTGTAACTGCAGCACTGTTCATCAGCGACGAATCCAAAACAATATCACGGCTTGACAAAGGCACATCGCTTTGTGGCCGTGATGTGCTGTTCTGTTCACCTGAAGTATCTACTCTTGCAACATTTCCATCCAAAACGTCAGCAATGTCTGATCCACCAGAATGCAATGCTGCCAGCAGCACACAATTAAACGAATCTTCAGCAGTTTTATTACCGTCACCAACTTCACGGCTAAAATGTGACTGAATTGATTTTTCTGTTTTCTCATAATCGTTGATCAAACTAGCACTATGATCATTAATTTGTTGCTCCGCTGTCTGTGCATTCGGTGCAAGACTTTCTATCAATGCTGAGTTGTCTTCGGTAGTAGCAGGAGTCAAGATACGCATCAACACTTCAAGAACGCCTTCCATCCATGGTTCAGCTTCAATCTCTAATCTAATCAGAAACACCACTGAAAATGCATAAAGAATTACGTTAAATTTTTGTTCAGCTAGCCAATACCAAGTTCTTCCACCTGGGTTCCCAAATGAATGGACATTATCTTAGTAGCCATTTTTACAGGCAGCATGCCTTTTCTGCCAACCAACAGCATCAAAACAATAATGAAAACCCAACATTTGGTAATAAGTAAACAACAATTAAACATCTATAAAAGTCTCAACAGACTGTCATTGCAATATGTGTATTAAAGCATACCATAACACAGTAGACAATTGACTTCTGCATCATCCAGAAATTGTAATAAAATGTTATAAACACACAATTGCTAGATAAATCATCTAACAAAGCAAAACAATAATGAAACTGGCTTGGATATACACTGAGAAAAAATACAATGTCAGTATTGCCAAACAAACACTACAGTGAACAGACAGAAAACAGAAATTTGGAGACAGACAGGAGCAGCAGTAGAGAAAACAACTGTATGTACCAGCCTAATTTTTCACTGGTAGAGTTAAGTCGTGTTAGTGACAGCACTTTGATACATTGAATTAAGCTGCTAGTCTGAAAACAAGCGCCTCATGCCAACACCACGTCATATCTGTGCCAACCAATAGGCTAGCAGTAACCTGGTACCCAGTAATTATACTAAAGCATGTATATATGGCGCAGGCATAATAGCGCAACTGAACCACTTCTGCTGAGAGCCGCTGTGGCCGAGTGAGCAGCATCACGCATCCGCTGCCAGTAAGGTCCTGGATTCGAAATCTATTTTTTGCAACTTTTTCTCTTCACTGTCGTAATTAATTTTTTTTCAAGGTAATAAATGTCTGACTTGGGGTTAAACAGTGCAAAATAGCAAAGTGAGCGAATTTCACATTTTTCCACATCTTAGGGTTAGGGTCAGTGGTTAGGGTTTGTGCCAGTGTTTGTTCCTTTACGAGAAATTGTACGAAATTGCTCGGCACAGATAGGATAAGGTGCTGGCGTGAGGCGCTTGTATCTGAAAAAAATGTCTGTCAATAGTACAATGGTAAAGCTTAATTTCATCGATACAGAGGCAGAAAATTATTTGAGTATGTAAATCAATACCCAATAGCATCATCGGCCCATCTCGCTGGATAAAACCGTTTTGCTCCGAGCTCCTCCAGTCTGCGATCTAACTGCTTTGCAAAGACACAGAAATTCGTGTAATTCGAGTCTCCAAGACCTAGCAACAATCAAACAATTACACACAGCACAAAAAAATCACCGACTGATAACTCTTTCCAAAAACACAGTTGCTGTAGTATAGAAAATGCTAAATTCGCTAAATTAAATTCTGGGCCGAACTGGTAGATTAATTTTCAGTAGAAATGCATCTGAACAACGTCGTGTTTACTCGAAGCTTTTGTCACATGATTTTACAGAACTTTAATTAGACTGTTTGGGGATTTTACACACCCTGAGTAAATGCAAAAAAACCCAGCTGAATGAAAAACCAAGCTGTGTACAGTACATGTATGAGATAGATTAATACAATGCTGATGCTATTGTGCAATACATTTAGGGCTACTTTACAAGCTTACAGAATCTCTGAATACAATACTGTACCTAGGAGAGCATAACTGATATGAGAAAGATGGTTTGCAGGCAAAGTTGTTCTCTTAATCCTTCGCCAAAATTTATGAACTGTTTCCGGAGGTTCACCCTCACCAGTGGTTGAACAGACAATCACCACAAACTTCTCACGATCAAGTGAAAACTGCCACAAATGCATCCAGACAAAAGACATGTAACACGCAGATAGCATGAACTGGTACTAGTGCAGAATACAGATGCCACCACTTCGCAGGTCAAGTCCCATGGTTAGGGTTACGGTTAGATTAAGGGTCAAAGTGCAAGCACTAACGCTCATACCCTAACCTTATACCTACTAAATGTATGTTATCATGTTATTAAGTTATTAAAATGACTGTCTTCTACAGTCACAACAGGTTACAGGCCCAATCATATATGCACAGTGGACGTTAGTCAGAAAACTGTTCTCGCTTTTAATGTGCAACATTTGACAATAAATCACAATACATATAACCAACAATTGGAATAATAAGTAAATTCAACACATCAACCTTTTTCTCAAACTGGCTAAAACAGAACAGTGCAGGTGATAATCCCTTGTCCGCTGTTGTCTGCTGAAACTCCTCGGCAATAGCCTTGGCTTGACCAGTCTGCGAGCCATACACCAACAGGAAGTGACGGTCTTTCTCACCAACTTTTGTCATGTTCACACAGCTCCACAAGATTCGATAAATGTGCCTCACTGTTTTAAACACAGTCACAAACTGTTACAACATTGTTGTCGCAGCAAATCATCACAACTTAAAAGTTACTAATCTTGTTGTCTGTCAACAACTGCAAATACAGCAGCAGTCATCATAGTTCATTTTCTTTGACATGTTCATGGAAGTTGCCCATAAATAGTGTCACACAATTTTCGGGAAAAAACCCCCTCTCCTCTTTGTCACGTTTTGTCACGGTGCTCTGGACTCCCTCAAATATGACGTAACCCCTGTCCCGCTTTGCAGTCTGTAGTATATTGTACAGATCTATATGAGTTTCAAACACAACCCAAATTTTTTGTATGATTCATGGGGCACGGCCATCTGTGCCAGTGGTCGTGGGTGGAAATACCGGTTGCACTGCAATATCTGTTGCATGCACCATGAGTGCTATACCATGGAGTCCTATATGTACTAGCGCTATCATCCACGACTCCCTGGCCAGGCCTTGCCGCAGATGTGACGCGCATGACGTCATGCAACCTTTCAACTGCCTCCCCCTACGTCACACATTGTCACATCTCCCCCCTCGGCGCATTACGACGCATTATAGATGACCCCTATAGTTCAGGAGTACTGTTAAATACCTTATACACAAAAATTCACATGTGACGTGTGAGATACGTAACAGTGACACTAAACGTTTAGACATACATATCAATTAGCAAACAGCAATGCGAGCACTCAGCAAGCCATACAACTAGTGCAAGTGCACAATGCACGTCACGTCATGCGTTTTTCCACCTCTGATGAATGGGCAGATTAATTATACTGTCGTGCACTCTAACTCATGATTTCATAGATGAGGACAACAGACGCAGACTGAAAAGTTTTTGTGACAGGTCAAAGATGAACGGAATCTTCCTGTACAGCCACGCCCACAACAATGAACACGCAATACTTGCGTTAGCGCACGATTTAACATTGTTTTATTCACCTAAAGCAATCATAAATTAATCAATTTCACCTTCGTGAACATCGACATTACAAAGAAAGTTTAGATTTTTATGATAATTTCAATACTCTCAGCACATGCTGACAAAAAGATAACTGTAAACATACGCTGTCGGCCCGATATCACAACCGACGACACGATATGCTAAGATCGTTGACTTCGCGGAGGATGCATTCTTTGGGCTAGAGCTTAGCCTATGTTAAAAACTTTTCGACAACAGACAAACACACAGACAATTTACAGTAACAGTGTCGCGTTTTGCACTGTGTAATAAATTATGTTGTAAAACGTCTTCGTATTGATTAAAATTTTATACCTGTCCCATCACTAACAATAAGTCTGTAAACAAACATAAACAAACATGTTTAGATATTCTTTGTGTTGGGTTTGTTTATTCTGTGGCGTTTAAATTGTACTACTTTTTGGTAAAATATGCTGTTAGGTGTAGATGACAGTTGTTTTTGAAAACTCAGTAAATATGTAGTCTACATCTGGTTACTAATTTTGTCATATCTGTGTTAGTTGCATACTAAGTATACTTTGTAGTTCCAGATCAAGTCATGTGATATCGAACGTTATCTGAGTTCTTTTGAAATATGTTTTTTGTGCTTCATCATTTGGAAAAACCATCCCTGTACCGATGTTATTTTATGCTCATATGGAAGAAAGTATAAGTTTCAGCTTTTAATTACTTTTTTTCAGTTATAGACTGGTGATGCTCTTATGTTACAGGTGGTATGTCTGAAAGGCAGTCTACTATGAGTGAACAGTGTCAGTTAGCGGAACTGCTGCATGATCTCACTACTGCTGAGGAGTATGCCTATGGTCGGGCTGATTGGGATGGTACAGTTGCTGATGATGAAATTGTCAGCATTGGCACACAGCTACTGAGGTATCTCCAATTAAATATAATTGTTTAGATTATTGCTAATTGCTAATAGACAATCATGCTGTTTTGAATTATAGAACTTTCATTTTCACGTGCTTTTGCTCCCGGGAATGAAAATTCTTGGGAGCAAAGTTCCAGGAAGCGAAAGAACTTGTATGGAACTTTCGCTCCTGGGAGCGAAATTATATCGGAACGAAAGTTCCTGTTACCTCCTGTTTCTTGTCTTCTGTGAAGGGGAATTTTTTGCTCTTTTTGCTGCTGTCACTTGCATGCTCCGCACAAATTGTGTAATGTAAACTGCTGGTTGGAGCATCATAGTGTTAGTAGCCTGCTGTTGTGTACCAGACTAGCAGGCTCATTTACTAGAGATATGCTCGATCAAATGCCACTTTGATGATCTCATTTGTGTCAAGACATTAGTCATAAGTACAAAGTTTGGTCATTTGGAGCAGATGTCAGTGTTGTGGGTCAGATTCTGAGTATCAGATTATCTAATTCTGAGTCATTTGTACTCTGTTCATTGTGTTTATGGTCACTAGAGTATGTTAATTTTGTTGTATATATATTTTTATCATATGTTTTTTACAATTTTGTTGATATCAGTTGGATGTTACTTGTAGTTAACTAATCTGTAACAACGTAATTTTTAAGATTCTAAGCTGAAGGAATAGCATCCTATCTTGTAATGGAATTAGTTTAGCATATTGTATTTTAACCAGTTAAAGAATGTATTTTTGATGTTTTGACTTGTTGAATTAATCAATATTTTTGGTATAACCTTTAGGCAAGGACAGTGCATCAAAGACATTCATGAATATTTTACCAGCTTTGAGTATGTATTGACTGTATTTATCATGAATAATAAAAATGACATTATTTATAATTACTCATAATGTCTTAAGTTTATGGCATTATGAGTGATTATAAATAATGTCTTTTTTTGTTATATAATAATCTCAGGAACCATTACTTGTGTTGCAGTTGTTTGATTTTATTCGGTTTTATTGTGTTTTCTGGCATTAGAATAAAACGTTGGCAAATGAAGGCTATGTGAAGTAGAACGGAACATTGTGAAATTCAGCCCTTTAGTTTTATTATGACATGTGTGCATGCATTGAGAAATTATTATATACAAACTCACTCTCGTGGTAAATCTCTGTATGTGAAATATCTGTGGATATTGTTTTGTATTATCAACTAACCAGTGTTGTTGATACATTGGCATATTAGTATTGGATGTTGCATACGTCATATTTCTATGGTGAATTAATATTTTAATAATTATTAACAACATCAAATTTTTTTGTAGGTCACGCAAATGCTGTCTTAGTCTGGTTGGTGGGAAAAGCTCTTTGTCTGACAAGCTCATTCGTGTTGTAAGTCACTGCTGGTTGTTGATTTGATTTTTCTTTCACAAATTATAGACATTATTTTATTTATTTTTTCCTGTGTTTATATTGTCATTGACTCATTGTCATTGTAAGTCTTTAGTACATGGCTTTTGTCAGAGTATTGCAGTTTGCTGAATAAATAGTATTTGTCATCATTTTAGCTGATTGCAGCTATCTGCCGGAATTGATTATTACAATACTGTTACCGGTACTGAAGTTGGTATGATGGTCATTATACATATGCAGGGTGGTCCAAAAAATGTCCCAACTTGTTTTTGTCAGAACTTCATTAAATCTCCACCAAATTTGCCAGTTTTTGCCACACGGATGGTCAAGACAACAGCATTATATGAGGTGCACTCATTTTCCACCTCACGTAATTTATGCTAATGCACTACCGTGTAAAACACAGATGCTCCAAATTGTTACATTACGTGGTGATTATCGGTATCAGATTGCTCACATTTTCATTTAAAAATGATGGAGGGCACTACATGATTTAATAATTTGATGGTATTAAATATTTTATGCTGAAAATAGCAGACAACAAAATAACTGACTGATGAGCTCAAAACACATCTAATACATGAATGAGTGCTGTGCAGTTTGATCAGTTGACTGTTAATGTCGCTATCAGCCATGGCGTCACGTCTAAGCCATTGTGTTTACTTTGGGCATAAATTCTGATAATTTGGAAGTAAGTTGTTGCACAAACTTATAATTCTGTTAAATAAATCGCATTTTAGTTTATTGTGTTCTTAATTAAGTCGTTCCCACTTTTACGGTCACAACAACTCAGCATTATGCAACAATTTGGAGCATCTGCATTTACACAGTAGTGTGTTGCCATAAATTATGTGAGGTGGAAAGTGAGTGTATCTCACATAATTCTGTCATCTTGGCCATGCATGTGCCAATAAGTATTAAATTTGGTGGAAATTTGACAAAGTTCTGACAAAAACAAGTTGGGACAAATTTTTGGACCACCTTGTGTTATCATTTATATTAGTTTAGTAATGTATACTGCAAATGCTGTGCTGTGGCAGGTTGACTCCAGAGACAGTGTCTATGATCTGACTATACCAGGTAGTCCAGGTATGCATGCATCTGAGATAGCATTCACTAGCAGTTTGAGCTGTACTGTATCTTGTAATATAAAATAATAACTGCAAATATGGAATACACAATATTGAAAATATTGCTAGTCATTGCTGCATTGGGAAAGGAGAAGAGGAAGGGAAAGGGAAAGGGAAGGTGGAAGGAAGATAGCTTAAGAAAAGTTGGACGCACGCACTGACGGACACACGGACACTCAGGTGTTTTTTACTCTGTCTAATGCTATGCATAACATTGGACAGACAATAAAATATAGTTCGTTTTTTGATGACTTTTATGTTGGTTGAGCTTATGCTGAGTTTGCTCACTTAAGCCAAGTGCTGTGTTAGAAAGACATTAAACTTCTTGGTTGTGTTTTGGTTATTCGTTTATGGTAGTATTTTGCGGTTTTAGGAACAGGTTTTGGTGATTCTCAGCAGAGTGATTTAGATCGGCTATCCGAGCAGGTGCGTTGCTGGAGATATATGTAATAATTTTCTGTTTTGTATTGTTGTATTGGCATATTTTGGAGTGGCTGTTGGTTCAGTCAATAAAAACACATTTTACTGTGCTATATGTCAGAAACAAATAAGGGGTGTACGTTTTTGTGGTGGTTTGAATATTCTTGATGTGCCATTAACAAATTTATTGTTTTGTGATTGTACAATGTCTGCCATTAGTTTATATGCTTTTTTACCCTTGAGTGCTCTGACTTTGGTTGGGCAGCAGAAATGATATCCAGCCTGCAAAAAGTGCTGCTTCTCTTTTTTTGAAGTTTACTTTGCTATATCTGGCATATATGCATTAACTGAATAATTGACTGTTTGTAGACTTTGTCTAATGCATCAGGTGTGACATGTGCATTGTATGTTGCGCAAGTTGCTAAAAGCAACTTTATTATTATCGTAGTTGTAGTAAGTTAACTGAAGAGGTGCCAGTTTCACAGATTGTCGCAATGCGACCTCGATTCCAACAGCAAATATGTCTTAGCAGCTGCTTAAACTGTTCAGAGTTAATCTTGGATGAACTGGAATGCTGTTGCACAGTTTCGTGCCTTCAGTTGTGAGTGTACGTGGTTGTGTTAGGACTTTCCTGTCTTTAGTCGTGCGTGGCTGTGTGCATGCTGTCCTATTCTGACTGCTCCACAGCTGGCAGACAATCCAACCAGCGTCTCACCGTTACTATCAACAACGTCAAGCACTGTGGTGAATGCATCCATGACTCGCAAACGATCCACATGCAGGAGGGTTCGGTCGACGTCATTCGATGGACGCCGATCAGCCTACGAGGATCTGAGTCTGGTGTCAGTCGAAGCACTGAAGGAGTTGGTCTGTCGTGCGTTTGGACTGAGCAAAGATCGAGTCGCCGAGTATCAGAGACTTGTGTTTCAACCGCATCGCAAGAAGCAAGATGCAAAGATTATTGCCGAAGACTTGTTGTACCTGTTGTCACTGTTGGAAAGAAGCAAGCATCCATACTATGCGCCAGATAGATTTCTGGTTTGTGTGTTGTTTTAAAATTTTTGTTGTATTTATTTAATTTCTTATCTTAGCATCTTAGTTCAACCCACGTCCTGGTGGATTCATTGAGCCACACATTGACACCATTCTGCTCTGTTTGTCACCAGTTCTTTGGCTTCTTCCCAGATAGTGCCCATGGTTTTCAGATTTCGTCTCATGATGTCTGTCCAGTTTTTTGTGACCATATCGGCTTTTACTTGTAGCCCTTCAGTTTCTGCTGTAGTTCAAATTAAATATTTAAATTTTTTATTGTCTTAGTTTTAAGGCACCACAAGCACAAAAAATAAAAACTTGGTTTTCATAAAAAAGTTTTGGTCTTGTTTTCAAAAATAAATCTTGGACTCGTTCACTTTGCTGGCAGCAGGTAACTGCTCGGATTCACTGAGAAAGTTGTGTGCAGAGCCGTCGAGCGTATGAGAGGTGGTGTGTGAGTGGTCGTCAGAACATCATGGAGCTTCTGAACAAGTTCTGGTATTCATCACTCCCGCCTCTAGGTGCCAGACCACGCTACTCAGCTGAACACATACACGATGACTATGCCGTTCTGCTTCGTCGACTCATCAGGTATGTTGTCTTGCCGATCAAATGCGTATCAGTTGATTCTCTGTAACTGTAAACTCTGATATTCTCGCGGATTTTTTGTTGGGTTTTTGTCTAACTGGCCACTTTGCACTAGAGTTTTACCATGCATGGCTGGATTTTTACAAAAAATTTGAGCTAATGCTCAGGAGATGCGTGAAAGCCTATAGCAGTTCCTGTTCATAAACAGTCAGTCTGTCTCCAGCCATTTTGTCGCAGTTCATCTTTGAAGTGTGTGCAGCAGCCGAAGATCGCAAAAATCAATAAAACCCCTTATTTTGGAAATTTAGGGTCTTTCATAGTCATCGATGTTGATACGACTAAAAAGCTCATCAATAGTGCTTGTGCTTGGCAGCATGCCAATGGTGATCTGATCTGATCTGCAACTGTTTTCATGAAAGACTGGCCAACAACGGTAAAATAACAACTTTTACGGGGGTACCGCTCTTTGATGCCCTTGTGCGCAGGTTTTCTTGAATTTAAAAAATCGAGACTTGGACTGTCAAAATCTACGTTCAATGCTGAAAATTTCATATGCAGTTTGTCTATGTCTACCTCTATTGATTTTGGTGCAATTTGCTCTTGAAATGTGTCTCATAGCTCGAAATTGCCAAAAAATGCATGAAAATCCCTATTTGAATTCAGTGGCAATTGAGAGCCAGTATACAACTTTCTATTAGGTCCGGTTTTTCCATGCACATTTGATGGCCAATCAAATTGATCTCCGATCAACTTCGGTACTTGATCTGAGATCATCTCAATAACCGTTTTTCCATCGCAAATTAGCGACTAATCG
>Ga0056128_1001860_pt1 | contig 24396 bp, 15 predicted proteins | sample WorMetLIZISLAND2_FD_71113 | JGI IMG/M metagenome (GOLD analysis project Ga0056128, IMG submission 71113) | Marine gutless worms symbiont microbial communities from Max Planck institute for Marine Microbiology, Germany - Olavius geniculatus... ... | reverse complement strand
TTGGGTTACGCTTACGTGAATTGCTTGCTTACTGTCTTTTGTCAGTTTCGTGCGTATGTTTGTATTTTAGTCGGTCTGTCTGTTCATTTGTGATTGGTGAATAAATAAAGATTTAAGAATGTAATAAACTTTAATAAAGTAACTATCAATATTGCCGATGTTGTAGGTCAGGGGTCTCAAACTCATTTGGGGGTGAGGGCCACACTGCAAGATATCACTCAGTCAGTGGGCCGCATTGTTTTTAGAGACGACAAAATGCAGTAAGTGCAGTAATTAATAGGCCCTTACAAATGACAGAAGTTATTTTTACAGTATACAATGTAGTTTAGAACTTCAGATTTTTTTTCTGTCTCCGACTAACTCTTACCGCTGATTTGGCAGAAACCAGAGAGTCGACGTTAGTTCTGAGGTGTTAGCCAATTGCAATGTTGCATTCAGACATTTACTAGTGAGTCTTAATCACAAAGCAGATTTGTTGATCTTCACTGATGAGAAGAACTGTTCACAAACGTAGGTACAGCCAAACATCGCCATTAGGCTATTTCGGAGGCTGCAGAGGCTAATTTTGGATACTTATTTCTAAAAAAAATTGTACATATCAGGAACACCCATATCTGTGTACTTCTGCTTCTGCTTGTCACACTTCAAATCCAATACCTCCATCTGAAATTCTTCGGAAACGCTTTCTGCGTCAACATCAAACGGAGTGGCACAAAGTGCAAACTGTGGTTTAAGATTATTAAACTCTTTAAAACATCGGTCGAACTTTGCAAGAAATCCAGAAATGACATCTGCATAATCTTTTAGCCCCGTGGCTAACTTCACTTAGGCCTACCACCTGAAGAGATGAGAAATGGTCCAAGTTGCCAGCGCCAGCGTTGGTCGCTGCCAGCATCAGCATGCGGCTCCACTGAAGATAATGCAAATGAGAAAATAGTAGTTTCCCTGAGTTACTGGAAAAATGCTGTAAAATGAATAAAATGACTTATTTTTATCCTAAATTTTTGGAATTTCAGATAATGTGTTGCGGGCCGCAAATGATGCCTTTGCATGCGGCCCGTGGGCCTCGAGTTTGAGACCCCTGTTGTAGGTGGACTATTAGCCTGTCAATGAAATAAATAAGTAATTGTTTATTTACAGTAGTGATAAAACGAAAACTAGTTTAGTTACTTGATTTCATTCGATTGTCATATAACCGCAGTTTAATGGAATATCCGAACTTTTGCTGCACAAAATTAAGTAACTGAATGAAATGAATTTACGCACGTGCGTTAATTTTTTAACGTGCTTTAATTTATTAACGCATTAACGCGTCAACTGTGACAGCTCTAGAAAAAAGACATCTAATACTATTATCATCATGCTCGATAAATTTCTTTTTAAAAAATTAGAACTTTTTCGGCTATAAAACGCAAGGATAGAACAGTTTTGTAATTCTGCTAAAATGATTAACACCAACATTAAGAATGCGTAGAAAGAATGAAACACACTACTAAAAAGTTTTAGCTGGAGACAGATTTGGCCAAATTTGACCAAAAATAGCAGGATGCTGGACCTGCAAAGTTGAAACCAATGTTCATGACATCCCTAGTAGCAACGACAGAAAAGACTATGCGTCTGGGACTGAATTCTTAATCGCAGGATCCGGGATTAAAAAATTTGTAATCCTCAGATCCAATTTTTGGGATTTGGCTTACAGATTGGTCGTTACGTTTTGGTAAGCTTAATTATTTCACGAATGCACAGGATATACTAGGCCCCTACAAAATATTTGGGAGTGACTGTGACTGTCAAAAAACTAATTACATTGCACAACAAGGAGTAGAACTCTGGCATGCATAAAATATTTTATGCATTAGATGGCCAAAATTGTTATTTGTATCAGTAAAAATAATACAATTTTAAGGAATCCTGAAATCCTGGCATGGAATGCTGCCAATCTCGAAGATGGCCGGGATCCCAGGATATGGGACTGCAATCTCTAGTCTGTGCCAACCTGTCCTTTGTAGCTTTGGTCAGACGATCTTCCGAAGACTCGGCAGCATCCATTCCCATGGCAAAACCACTGCGACCAAGATGAGCCTCGGACTGCTCGAGTTTGTCAGTCAGATCAAACACTTGTGCTGTCATGTAGTCCGCATTCTGACGCCATCAGAACACCATGCAACATATGATTAGTGAGTGAGTAGGGTTTAACGTCCCACCCGACACAGTATAGGTCATTTCGGGGACGGCCTTTTCAGGCAGAATGCACACAAACACGATAATGGAATGGTAAGTTTAAACTTTACAATAAACAGAAAGTTTAACCTTTACAGAAACACAGATACATGTACTAACCACCAGGAATAATAAATTATTAACAGTAGTGTCACTAGAGGTTAGACGCTTCAGCAAGTTGCTTGCCAGAATCCTTCAAACATCAGAAAGGCTGTATAGGACATTCACATACTTTGCAGATGCATCATTTTGAGTTCATTGTCTTCATAATTATGTTAAAACACATACACCTAAAACATAAATAAAACTTTAAAAACCAATATGCAGCCCCACTGCCAATCATCAACAATATGGCACTAAATAGACCACTAAGCTGCCGACTTAGCCGATGCTGCCGCGCCGTGATTTTGCTAAGCCGCCGCCGCCGAGAAAATTGCAGCTAAGCCGGGATCTAGCCATGAAAATCCTAAGCTGCCGCCACCACGAAAATCACGGCTAGCGGAGAAAAATTTGTTAATATTGGTTTGTGTGAACACTAAAAGAACCACAAAGTGCCGTACGTAGCAACGTCCCGTAATGTAAGTTACATAACCATCCCTACAATCAGTCACACAGTGTTACAAATTACAATGTACACAACACTTACTACTCGCTGCATAATCCATTGCAAAATATGCCAGTTATGCATTGCATAGATGTAAAAAAGAAAAAATAATAAACATTAAAAGTCCTTAAAGACGCCGCAGGAAAACTGTTCATAAACGCTGAATAAAAAAAGTTAGCCTTAATTTGTTCAACTTCTTGCCTAATACCTATAAATGCTGCAGGTGCAGTTCAGCTGAAACTGGGGAGATAAAAAGAAAGGAGAGAGAGAACTTTATTCAATTTCAATTCAACCATGTGATCATATCACTAAACTAACTAAGCAAATTACCATAAAACCGAAATCTGCTTGTGGCCTATAAATTCGTTTCTGTGGTGGTTTCAAAAGTGCTTCTTTTCTTGATATAATTTTTGGTAAAAGTTTTTGAAATTAAAAAAAAAACGTTAAAACGCAAAAACGTACCAAAAGTGTAAAAACTGCAAGAAACTGCAGGAACGTAGCAAAGAATGCTAATGCCCTCGCTGCGAAAATCGCGGCTAAGCCAAGACCTTAGCTGCAAAAATGCTAGCCAGCTTAGGGGTCTAGCACTAAATATTGAACAGCTGACAGTAAAAACCGCTACAAAACTATTTTAACAGCATATCAGTAAATGGCTGACATTTTAAATAAAATGTCCAATGACTTACTAAAAACACTATGCAAAACTCGATATTATAAGTAACCAGCACATAGCTGCCATTTCAATTTGGGGTGTACTTATCATCCATGGAGCGAAGGTGTACACAGAATATTTTTGTGATCATCTGCACTTACAGTAAGAAGACTGGACGAACTCAGCGTGTTGACCCAGTATTTGTTCCACAGCATCTCCAGCAACCTTCGGTCCAGAGACGACTTGAAGTACGACACGTCCAGTGCATAGTACCTTTGCAGCCATTAAATACGCTCTATCAATACCACAGTATATATCGTGTGCCTTGCATTATATAAAATAATGCCCAAGTGCTTTCAGTTCACTTAACACTGAAGCAGCTGTGCCTCGTGGATTAAAACAACAGTACCATCACGGATTCGTATACACCGACAGACCAACTACATTTGAATGATACACGGGCACAATGTCAATAATACTGAAATAGCTCCAACAGTGCACAAAAGCTCCACCTTGCAGTATCATAACACACTGGCGTCTGATCAATGAAGATGCTCCAGGCCAGGCTAGGTTAATGCTTGCAACCTTCTACAATACGTGACCAGCCACCCATGTCACCGTTGCAAGAGACAGTAAACGAATATTGGCTTCTGAGCGAGGCATGCAATACTTAATTAAACGGCCATCTATTCAGCAGCAATTATGGCTCAAACCAACCAGCATCGGTCTGCATTTTCCGAAATAAGCACCAGGTGAACTCCTGCAATGGCTGTGTCAATATCAGAGCACCATAAGCAATTAAGCATTGTCACATCATGACACCTATTTCTATGACTATATTGCTATGACAGTGTGCTACACCGATGTAATACGTATAATAAATTTAGACAGAACTAGACTGACGAAAAAGAAAAGTATCATCAGTGTCAGACTGTCAGGAAGAGAAACGGGGGGCAAGGGTCAGGGCACAGAGAGTCAATAATTTTTTTTGTGTGTGAGCCAAATGTCAACCTTATTCAATTGTTGCGTGCATCAAAAAGACGTATAGCGAGGTCCAGGGGCAGACCCCCTGGTAATGGGGTCAAGGGCAAAGCCCCCTGAAGCCGAAACATTTTTAGCAAACTTGCCTGCTTTTCAATACTTGGAAATGCAAAAAATCACTGATATCTGTGTTGCCTTGCAAAAATGACGTTTAGTAAGTCAAATATTAGCATGTGTATGGTTACCAAACAGCACTTCATCACCATCAAAAATTTCTTCTGGGAGGCAGCCAGGGGGAAGGGCAAGGGCATGGGGGCAGCTTCCCCCTTCCTTTCCTACCGCTCGGGTGCTGCCCATGGTGTCAGTTAAGGGTAAAAAATAGAAACTGTGACATTGAAGATGCAATATGCAAAGCAGCAACTGTCCTACAAAAACATGAGCACATTATTGTATCTTACTGCGAAATACAAATTCCAGTTTCTTGACCACTCTGGGCAAATACAAAGAGTACTGTAGAACAGAGTGAGAAACAGAACTTACTGTTTACAATGGACACCAAAATCTTCTATTTTGTTGAGTGGAATCGACTGGTATTCTGAAGGACCTTCATCCGGTGGCTTGTAACCCTACAAAACAAAATAAGAATCAGGAATATTAATTTTATTACACTATATTACAAAATCAACAACGTCATCCTGGTGCCACAAATTCAAATTTGTGACATCAAATGCTCTACATGTCCAGACAGAGTGGGCTCAAAACTTCTGTCAAAACTACTCAGTAGTGCATTAAGCATTAAAAATATAATGGACCAATGCTATACAAAAAGCTTGCTGTCACATAGCCTAACACACAACAGGCATGCAAAAAAACATTACAGTGCACTACTTTGTGATAAGATAAAGGCAGGTATACAGCAGTTTGTTCTTTTTTACTTTAAAATATACAATAACAGAAAGGTGGCTTACTGGCAGCATAAAATGTCACTATAAACTAGTCTTAGCATCCAAGAAATTAATATCGTACTGCTACAGATCTACATATTAAAAGTCCAAAAAAATAAAACAACAGAAATTATGAGTATAAGTTAAAAACAGTCACATCATAAATAGCAGAGACAACGCAATCAGATTGTTATTTCATTTTGAGACAAATGACACCAAAACAAAACAGCAAACTCAGTTATGAAGAAACACATGCCTTTGGATAAGTGCGGAAAGCTCCAAGATTCACTTTGCCAGCAGATATGGTTCTAATTGGATCAATCTTACACACAGATGCATTTCAAACGAATCACAAAAAATGTCCACTGTCCAGTAAAAATCAGCAGTAAGTTATACTCAACAAAATGCACTGCAAATGATCAAGCAAAGTGATACTATTGAAATGTATCTATTTTTCCAACCATTCATACTACATACTCTGTAGAAATTAAACTTTCTGTAAAAGTTGAACTTTTTGTTCCATTATTATGTGTACTGTATGTGCATTGCTGGAAAGGCCATCCCCGAAATGACCTATACTGTGTCGAATGTGATGTTAAACCCTACTCACTCTCACACACACTCACTCAGACTACCTATTTCTTCTTCTCAATGATTGGTTAATAAAAATAATAAAATGGTGATAACAATCCCAACTGTAATTGAATTACACCACATTTTCTAACACAAACGTAGCAACATACTTACCACAATCGCAACAAATGGTTCCTGGAACTGCTGGTTCAGCATCTGTGTGCCGACATCAATTCCTGACAGCCAGCAGCCGTAACCTGGATGACTGTGATACCAGCCGATCGCATTCTCTAATCTGCCAACCTACATCAGTGAAATCACCATCAAAATAAAACGTAAACAGTACAGACAAGTAAAAATGCAGTCATAAAAATTATTAGGATAATTAAAACGTAACAATGTATAACAATTATGAACGATGTAATTTAGTAGTCTGTTCTTGGATAGTTTTTACACACAACAGCAGCTACTGCTGTACTGCATCTTAGCTATCGCAATTCTGTCTGTCCGTCTATCCGTCCGTCACACAGGTGGATCAGTCAAAAACAGTGCAAGTTAGGATCACCAAATCTTCACCTTCAGCTGCCTGGAAAACTCTAGTTTCAGGATCCAGCATTGGCTGAGCAAGACAGGTGGCACACTCTGGTGAGTACAGAGCAAAACACTATGGATATATCTATAGCTGCCAATCATCTGGCGCAGTCTGGCGACTGACTTAGACTTTGTTTTACTGGGCTTTCAAAAATGCACCGCTGTTGTACGTTCCCGTTTGTGATAGCAGAGCTTTTCTTGTTATATTTGAAAAACATATGGTTTATACTTTTGGCTTAGGAAAAATCAAACTACTGGTAATTTGATTTGTTCAAATACTTAATTCATATAATTTAAACAGGCCTGCACATTTTCACCCTATTATTCATATACGTACAAAAGTAAAGTTATCTACCTGCTTAGCAGCCTCCATATAGGCAGCCATGTATTCATACGCCTGAGCCTGGGCATTAACTCGTGTCTCGGTGCCTTCGACTGGCAGAGCAAAGCTGTCCATGACGATCATGTTGTTTCCATCAACCTTGCCAAGCAGCAGTCCCATCACTTCCAGGTTACCACCAGACCGTGCATGCATCACCATCTTGAGTAGTGCCAGAGCAGAGATTTTGATGCATGAGAAATAATGTGGACTGACAACACATGCAAGCAACAAAAGCTGAAAGTAAGCTAAAGAAAACTTTGGTAAACACTTTTACATACTAGTGATGACGCGATATATCGAAAATATCAATATATCGTTTTCAACATCGATATATCGTATCACATCGTATCGTATCATCAAAGAAAATATAGACTTTTACAATATATAGCAATACTAATAATATTGCATTAAAAATATCGCGATACATATCGTGATATTTTCTATATTTTGACTATAATTTTGCGATATTTACTACAGATTCTGCACTATATTGCATGACCAGAAAGGAAGATTACAAATGCGGCAAGTTGATAGTGCTGTAATTAAATTACAGCTGTATTACAGGCCTACTTAGTTCACTCAAAAAACACATTTTTATTATCTAAATAAAGCATACTGACTTGCTCAATGTTCACGTCTTGTCCCAGTGCTTGCATAAAATTCACATACTTGTTATTTTAAAAATATCAATATCATGCATCTCAGTGCTGAGTAATGTCGTACACAGCAGGTGTGCATAAAGTGCCAAAAAACCGATAAAGTCGAAGTTTCTTATTTACTTAAATACTTACTGACTACTAAGTAAAGATTGCAGTATGCTTACTCTTTTTCCCAAGGTTTGGCCGACAAGATATCCTGCTGCTGCTGTTTGTCGTAACGATAAATCTCGTCCACGGAACCGACAACTTCCATGCTGTTGGACATTTCCCAAGTTTTCTGCGCCATACGGCTATCCATTCTGATTTCTAAAGTGTTTAAAATATAACCAAAAAGCTACAATAAATTTGGTAAACACTGGCTGGTGTATTAAACATACCTAAGTTAAATTGATTTTAATAAGTATGTAAGCCAACGTTAGCGTCGCCGCCACTCGCCAGTTTTAGTCTTAACTGTGTAACTGAAATAATTACTATTAACAGGTTATAGACATATACTAATGCCCTATCCAACGCTTTTATTGCCGATTTTCTCTTTTTTCACCAAACATGCTTATTTCACCAAATGCTTGGGTTGCAAATTGCGGCACCGCAATAGTACAGTCGGCTATCCCAGCGTCAGCTGGCCTTCTTGTCCATTGTGCAAGCTAACAAAGATCATATATCAAGTGTTCTCCCCTTGTCATTGTAGTCAACTAGATGAATGACTGTACTGTAGACTAGCTGTACTGTAAATCAATGTTCACAGCAGAATAGCATTAGCGGCGTATCCAGAAATTTCAATTGGGGGGCTCGTCCCCTTTCCCCTCTCCTACCTCTTTCCCCTTTCCCTTCCTGCTATCCCATTTTACCCCTCCCCTCCCTTACTGTGTTCTCCCGTTTTCTCCTCCCTCTCTTCCCTTAGAAGTAAGGCCCCCTAAAATCCAGCTAGAGAATCTGGGGTAGCGCTGTTAGCGAATTTGGTGCATTTTAGCCTTAAAAGATGAGAGCTGGTGGCAACAATTTTAATTATTTTCCTGAAAATAAACTGATCAAATTGGCAAATTTTGTGCAGTTTATGCGTATATGCTTATGTTTTGTCTGGAGGACTGGAGGATGGGCCCCTCTTGGCTACGCCACTGACCATGATATATTTGTCATGTTCACGCCTTCTTCGTGATCCAAACCCTCAAAAGAACAGAAAATAATTTTTAACCATGGATTTTATCGGACTTTATCTTATCACGCATGTGGTGCGTCCATGTAATCGACAAGACTTAAAATGTGTGAAAATTCAAATTCCTATATATTCTATGGCAAACAAAGAAAAAAACAGCATTTGTGCTGCAACTATACTTAATTATGCGATCGTCTGCTCAGTATGCCAGTACGTAATTGCACAAAATTCTGTCACTCTGCCTGAGTGCATTTGTAAAACTGCATGCAAGTCGGAAGAATTTCAGTCCGAGAAATTTCATACTTGACACAACAATCAACCACAACTCTGAAACGCACATAATTATGATATGAAGTAACCCAGGTGACAATAACTGAATACGCATTTTAATTTCCAATCAAAGCAATTTCAGGCACGTGATATGTACAAGTTCTATGAAGTGGAAAGCAGCAACGGAACATACAATTTTGACTGGGTGCCATTGCCATAACGCCATCCATTAAACATAATGCTGGTATATCCACTGCCTTGACCACTTGTATAGGCTATTAGTCTCTCCACCAATGTTACATTGCAAAATAAATTGTCCTAACCATATTAAAAACTAAAAACCTCAACAACAAACAAGAAAAGCCCACCTAATGCAAAGGGAAACGCGCGACAACGATGCATGTGTGAAGGCCCAGTGCCAACGAAATCTAGGCTCACATCAATGTTTCATTTAGACTCGACGGCGGATGATGCCTAGCGCCATATCCAGTGCATGAATTCCAGTAATGGTGCAGGTTTGAAAGCCCAGTAAAACAAAATCAGTCGCCAGAGGGCGCCAGACGACTAGCAGCTAAATATCTATAGTGTTTTACTTGTACTCACCAGGACGCGTGACCTGTTTCGCTCTGCCAACGCCGTATCGGCTGAAAATCGCAAATTTTTCCTACCCCCTCTCATTTTGCACCCTCGTTCAGGGTGACCCTTTTCGAATTTATAGCAAAACTTCACGGATCCTGAAAGTAGAGTTTTCAGGGCAGCCAACGATGAAAATTTGGCAATCCTAGCTTGCACCGTTTTTGACTGATCCACCCGTGTGATGGACAGACATACGGACGGACGGACAGACAGACAGACAGACAGAATTGCGATGGCTAATATGCGCTGTAGCAGTATCTGCTGTCGCGTGAAAAAAGCAGAGTCTGTGTCCACAGCAAACAAGACACATGTTGTAAAAGATGTTAAAGGCAGACTTTTGAATGAACAGACAGCTGATGCAAGGCGTGCAAAAAGATGGTTCTGTTCTTTTAACTGCCACATATGAATACAAAGCATAACTTCACAGAGAATCGCTAAACTTTCCATACGAAAAACTGCTGCCACAAATAAACACATACACAATGTACAGTGGCACTGTGGCGGGGGAGCGGCAATTTCCCATCTAAATTTTGGGCTGTCAAAAAAATGTCCGAGAATCTTCTTCTTTTGGGAGAATTTTTAACCAATAATGCAAAATTTGGGGCCAAAAACCCCGACTTTGTGGAAATTTTGGGACATAATTAAAATTTTGTGCACACATAATCTCATCTGTCCGAAATTTGCAGTTTCTGATAAAAACTTGCACTTCCTGCCACGCCTCTATTTTTTAACCTGCGACGCCACTAACTGACAGCAATGCATACAGTGCGATGACTGACTTGTACTATCACAGTACGATTTGCCTAAAATCTATTCACCAAAAGGCGTAAACAAAATCCACTGTATAATACATCTTTACTGCATGCACGATGCACACCAATGCCTGTGAAATTAGCAAACTGAACGAATAGCAAGCACAGGCAATTGCTGAACTAAGCTTAATCTGCAGTCATACATGGATGGACAGCAGAGATATATTTGTATATTTTTATTCATAAAATAACTCACTAAAGTACACAAAAGACGACAGCTGTCTTTCACAAGAAAAGCCCAGCTAACACAAAGGGGAACGCGCGACAGTGATGGATGTGTGAAGGCCCGGTGCAAACGAAATCCAAGTTCACAACGGTGTTTCATTTAGACTCCACGGCGAATGATGCCTAGCACCATATCCAATGCACGAATTCCACCAATATTGGCTGAAAATTGTGTGGTGACACCTAGCGAACGCTATAGAGTTGTGTCAAAGCCCAAAATTGCAAAAAAACCCATAAAAACCCCTATTTTGGTTTTCAAGATCATCCAAGGTCATTGCTCTGGGTGGCAATTGAAAGCCTGTGTACGACTTTCATCAATAGTAACCTAGGCCCTATCTCGCACCGTTACTGAGATACAGCGACTATAGGCTAAAAATTGCAACATTTTCCCACCCCCCTCTCATTTAGCACCCTCGTTCGGAGTGACCCCCTTCGAATTTATGGTAAAGCTTTGTGGTTCCTGAAACTAGAGTCTTCCGGACAGCAGACAGTAAAAATTTGGTGATCCTAGCTTGCACCATTTTTGACTGATCCAACCATGTGACAGAGAGACGGACAGACAGACGGACAGAACTGCGATGGCTAAGACACGCTATAGCAATACCTGCTGTCGCGCGTAAAACCGTATCTCAAGAATCAGGAAAAGCATTGTAAGCTCTTTCACTCGACTGGGTCCTGGCAGAAGCCAACCGCTAACAGGCATTTAAGCACGTTCTACATCTTAAAATTTAAACGAAAACTGATCTGCAAAATGGCAAGGGATTTCGTGCTACGTACATGGCATATGACTGACGAAGAAAATACACTAAAAAATTACCATTTCTTTCAGCTAGATTAAATTACTGTACTGTCAAACTGTAGTATCTCTGAGACTGTGCCCGGCCATTTTTGTGACGACGTTAAGTTCAGATGCCCATACATACTTTTGTATGGGCACAGCCCCAAGCTCCGTGCTCAGGTACCATTCCAGCAAAATGGAGCCAAGGGCCATTCTGACACATCGAACACTGTCTGGTGAAAAATTCAGAAATGTTTATTTCCCGAGATCTGCAAATGACCTGCGGTGAAAGCACTGTCATTTGAACAAGAACTAAGTGAAGAAAAATGCGCTTGCATATTGCATATTCAGGCCACTCTTAACTCAGTCAGCTGCAAATAATAGTTAAGAAATTTGTGCAGGAATCTTGCACAAGAATCTTGCATGTCTGGTGCGGTTTTACATCAAGTTTTCTTGTATAACTTTCTGGCTCCAAACAGAAGATAAATTCATTCTGACTGATTTGCGTTAACCTGCATCAAGATTTGACGTAAAGACATGCATACAGGAAAACTGCACAATGCAGTCATAACTAAAGCTCTATCTCATTACGACACAAAGTAAAATAGATTCTCCAATGACCTAACAAAGGACTATGACGAAAAACGATCACAAAATTACATAAAACTGGAATGCGCCAAAAGATATGCCGACAACTAACAAAGCAAATATGTAGCAATTTATACAACATGAAGAACATGCACCCTGCTACAAATTCATTCACATGAAGAAGTCTTCTTGAATTAATTGGTGCATGGCAACAGTAAACATAAACATCTGCAAAAACTGTTATATTTGTACAACGTTAATCTCTGAAATATGAAGCAAGTTCTAGCAACATACAAATGATGCTGTAAATTAGTATTATTATCAAAATATATTGGTTAAGTAGAAATGTGGCCCAGTCGCAGTGCAGAAATTACACTTTACAGCAGAGAATGTCATTACAAACAAGAAGCTATTAAACAGCAGATGTGTCAGTAACAGATTGTATAGACTCAGTAAGTGCATTCTTCGATACATTAGCATAAAGATGCTGTGGTCTATAGCGGCAACGTATGAGATCCCACGAATGATTCCCAAAGAATGAGTCATTGCAATGTACAGCCTAGGACACCAGGTCAACTCAGCCTCCTACCCTCCACGAAATGAGTATCTGCCTTCGTGCTACACAATAAAGCAATAGATGTTGAATGTCGATAGTAGGTAAGGATGATAGCAGCAAGCAGGTGAACTCATGGGCCCAGCTGGTTGGATTGGTCAAAGGGTCGGTGGCCACTTATTGCTGTTTTACATTCATCGGATGAACTGGGTGAACTCTCACAATGCCATAAAACATCATCACCCTTTGGCCGTTAGCGAACTATAAGCTTACTGCTTGGTGACAGAGGCATATCGGTGTGATCAACTTGCCCAGAGTTCTTACACTACAGCAAACTGGCCAGGAGTCGAACTCAGTGAGTGAGTAGGGTTTAACGTCCCACCCGAAACAGTATGGGTCATTTCGGGGACGGCCTTTTCAGGCAGAAGGCACACAAACACAATAATGGAACGGTAAGTTTAAACTTCACAATAAACAGAAAGTTTAACCTATACAGAAACATGAAACACAAAAATACAAAAATGAGGTTAACCTAAAACTGTAAGAACTCCATTATATGCATGCATATAATCAACATAATGATAGTTCTAATAATCTTCTCTATTATCCTCTAGAGACATCAATGTGATAATGTTGTCTATTGGAAGACAGGGGGGCGAACTCAGGACCTCTTGATCGTGAATCCAATGCTCTGACCACCGAACCACCAAGCAAGGAGCATGATAAAAAATTGAGTGAGTGAGTGTATAGGATTTAACGTCCCACACGATACAGTATAGGTCATTTCCGGAATGGCCTTTCCTAGCAAAATGCACATACATACACATAATAATGAAACAGTAAGTTTAACCTTATATGAAACCGGATATGAAATGCAAAACACAGAAACGACCTAAACCTAAAATTTTAAGAACTTGCCATTATAATTGTGCATATGTAACAGTAATGGCAGTTCTAAAAATCTTCCCTGTTATCCTCCAGACAGTCATCAATCTCATAATGCTATCTATTGAAGAACTGAAGAAAAACTTAAAAAATAAAAATAGCTAGAGTATCGTGCAAAAAGTGGCTGCTGTACACAATAACCAACAGCTCTTGCAATGCAAACTAAGCTTAAATGCATCAAATTCTTCATAACCTACATCACACTCGATACATCTCGCCGAAGACAATCGGCAACACATTGAATATGCATAAACCTAGATGAATATTCACACGAAATTAACACAAGCAACACACAGCTTGCGTAAGTTGCAGATCAACGAAAAGTTGACAGGTGTAATCAGTACTCTGTGCTAAACGATAATGAAGAAAGAAAGCTGTATGACTGGAAAGTAAAGCTGTCAAATTAACGCATTAATTAACGTGTTAATGCGTTAATAAATTAACACACGTGAAAAAAATTAACGTGCGTTAAAAAAATTAACGCACATGCGTAAGTTTATTTAATTTACTAAATTCTGTGAAGCAAAAGTTCCAATATTCCGTTAAACTGCAGTTCTTTGACAATCGGATGAATTCAAGTAACCAAACTGTAGTTGCCATTCCGTCACTACTGTAAATAAATATTATTTAGATGACAGACTAATAGATTTATATGCTAGCGATGATGTCAAGTTATTGTTAAAAATGTGTTTCTATTTGCTTTCTGACTTTCTATATTCTACAGGTGGTGCTCCCCAAACGTCAGGGGGCCCAGGGTAATTTCCCCCCTACTCACCCTTTCAACGGGACTGGGTGCGTTAATAATGCTTAATTAATGCGTTAAAAATCTGTGTTAATGGATTTAAAAAATTAATGCTTCGACAGCTCTACTGAAAAAATTAACCACTTGCAGTAATCCATCATCCTAGTTCAATAAGTTAATGAGTTAATAATGCACAGGAGCTAAAACCTATCACTACTCTGAACAACACTGGCACGGACAATTCAAGACAGATTGTAGTCGGGACGAATTTTGAACTATTGTGCTATTATCAACAAATCCTCACAGGCTAACTGAAAACAGTGCAAGAAAACTACACACAAATATCGGACACAAAATTTATAGAAAACACCCATCTACGTTTATTGCTACAGTTCAATACCTTAACAGTGTGCAAAATAGTCACTCCGAACTTAAAAGAAAAAAAAGCTCAAACTGATGGCTAAAATGACCACTGACATTTTAGTATGCTGCACGAGAGAAAGTTGAGATAAAAAGCTGGCTCGGAAATAAGCAAGTCAAACAGACGTACTGAAATGCTCATTGCTGAGCTGGTCCCACGCAAAATACAAGAACTATAACTGGATGAAGACGGTACCAAACATGAAAACATAAAAACAGCAGTCAAACAGGCGTGAAAGACAAATGTCACTCAACAGAAACAAACGATTAACAGACAAACCAACCAAGGCTGCAGAAACTAACGACTTATCGATTGATCGTTAAACAATTAATCAATTAAAATTTGATAAAAATTTTAAGACCTCCTAAGAGCCTAAAATGAATAGAGATCAATGATAAGTCAGCAGTCAGCACTTTCTGAGCTTTGTCTACACATCAACGTCACTTTTTCGATTTTGCCTCAGTTTGCTACAACAACAACCGGTAGCTGAATTCTACAGATTTCATGGTGTTTCTTGACTATTAAACTTAATCGAAATTAATCGACTAATTTCAACTAACTTTTGGAAACTAATCAACAGAAAAATTTTTAATCGGTAGCAGCCCTAAAACCAATGAGTCACTTCAGAATGGCTGACTAACATCTTCAGAGCTGGCAACTCGACCGCGAACCGACAGACTGTTCCCTGACTGACTACCATCCTGCACAAATAACACAACAAATGCATAAACGAATATCAATTTGAAAAACTTTTAAAATGCTGCATCAGCACATTCGATAGCTCTGCAACGTTGGGACAGCAACCAGGACATTTTCTGTCGCTTAGCTGCCGTTTACGTCCACAATGACAATACAATACTGCTGCTGCTGCTGCTTAGCTGTGTTAATGGTGGCTCGATGGCGTAATGGCAGAGAGATAGATTTAAGATCCAGAAATCATGGGTTCGACTCCCAATCGGGTCAGTATCAAGTGCTAACTACTTGGACGAATGACTGTCTACAGACAAGTAAACCATCAAGGTATATAACTATCACCAAGATCAACTCAGCCTTCCATCCCTTCAGGACAGGTAAATTGACTACCGGCCTGTCTGGCTGGGGTTAAGGTGGGACATGTTCTTCTGTCAGGTAGCAGATAACAGGGTGTGATCCTATATGGCAGGAGATGCTCCATAGCTCAGCGATTGGTTTCGCATATACACGACCTTCAACATTTAAAATAAGCAGGTCTGAACAGGAGAGATGAAACAGCAAAGCCTTGAGACATAAGAAGCTGCCTGAAGACTAAAAATACTCGTGCACATTGAAACGATACATACCGAGAGTGAATCAAGCACGTTTATATAGCAAAATACCTACACTACATACGCTACAAACGTATTCAACAATTCAAACTGGAAAAGCGTACCGCATTCACAGCGCCGGCGTTCATAGCGCCACTGACGCTAAGAACCGACAGCGAACTTGCCCGCTTCATGCTACGCCCACAAAAAAATGCACACCACCGTCAACACAAATTGTCATCATAAGCGTCACAGAAATGAGAGGTTTTCACATGATGCGAAGTGACTGCAATACACTTCGTTACCATGGTACAGCTTACAAAAATCAAAATTTTCACTAAAAATTGAAGACTAAAACCAGAAATATACTGACAAAAAAAATTACAATGTTGGCTTGAAAAATTGAACACTGACCTTGATGGTGTACTACTTCACCAAATATTAACCGAATACAGCAAAATTAAATGGCTTTTCGTGTTGGAACATTTTAATTTGGCTCAATCCGTAAACCGCTAAAGCAAGCAAATTGCAGAGTACATTTACGCAAAATAAAGTAAATAATGCAAATACTGAAACGCACCCGCCCATGTAAGCAGCATCGGTTGGTCCATTGGGAGCACTAGTGAGCTTCTGAACGAGCTTTGCACTACTCCGACGGATTGATGCTCGCAGCTTGGAGAATGATCCCGCCCTGGTCCGCATCTGATTGGGCTAAACAGCAGCACATTAATAGAATTAAGAAATAACCCAAGGACAAACAACATATAAAAAATAACAAGCAGGAAAGCAGGATAAGATCAACTAAGAGTGAAAAATATGAAACTGATTTCTTGACTTAAAACATCGTTTCCTGTTTTTCCATTAAAACATCATCTTTTTTTCACAACTTCAGCATCTTTGTTTTTACCCAACAACGATCAATAACTGCAACATTTTATTCACTTACACTTTACTGCTGCTTTCAGTTTTGACAAACTGGACCAAAGTTACTTTTCTCAGGGCGAATCCCCATAATAACTTCTGTCAACTGCTGGATGCTCTTTGTGATGTGGAAAACTACATCAAGGCACTGCAGCCACCTAGTCTCTAGCAGAGTATCAAATGCAGACACAAATGTTACCTGCAGTGCACCCACAGCATCAGACAAACAAAGAAACAAGAAGAGCCCAACTAACGCAAACGGGAATGTGCAACAGCGGTGTATGTTTGAAATCAGTCACCACAGGGCGCCAGACGATCGGCGGCTAATTATCTATAGTTTTTTACTCGTACTCACCGGAGAGCGGGACATGTCTCACTCTGCCAACGCCGTATCGGCTGGAAATTGCAAATTTTCCCTACCCCTTCTCATTTTGCACCTTCGTTCGAAGTGACGCTCTTTGAATTTATGGAAAAGCTTTACAGTTCCTGAAACTAGAGTCATACAGGCAGCCAATGGTGAAAATTTGATGATCCTAGCTTGCAGCGTTTTTCACTGATCCACCCATGTGACCGAAAGATGGACAGGACAGACGTACAGGCAGACAGAATTGCAATAGCTAAGACACACTACGGCAGTAGCTGCTGTTGCACATAAAAAAACAAAATAAGCCAAAACATTTTATACAAAAAATGCAGATGCACAAGGTACCACAACTTACATAGGCCTATGAATTTTTGTTTAAACAGCCTATTTTTCTACAGTTAATTCAATTCAGGTTACGTCATTATAATATAAAACAACGTTCTGGCAAACTGCAGTTTTTATGAGTGAAATGCCCTTCCTATTATACAAAAGTTAATGCAAAGTGGCACTATAATGTACATAGATATAGTGTCATGTTAAAACTGATCTCACATCTGCTCCGGCCCACTCAATTCCGATGCTGACATTGTCGCCGTCGGCTGAGTTGCGGCTGTAAAGACCGTCAACAGCTGTCTTAGTGCTATGTAGTCTAGCGCTGGGGTCCGTTGCACCCTCCCTGACAACTGTACGAGATGCGTCAGCAATCTTTGGCTGTCGGACCACGTCGGATGCCTTCAAAATCAATAAATATATCAACTCAATATATAAATGAAATCAATAAATAAAAAAGGGTTAAAGCATCTATATAGCTATCCATCTCAGAGTCCAAGAAAGCATCACCTGCCATATGTTATTACATAATGTTATCTGCCACATGATGCAGGCGAACATGCCCATCTTAAATCCAGCTAAACAGACCAGTATTTAATTTAGCTAGTCTAGAAGACGGAAGGAAGGCTGTAGCCTAAAAGTAGCGTAAACATCATTAGATATAAAACAGCACTGCTGACAAAAGCAGATATATTGGAGTAATTGGATGACAGCCAACATCTGAAGCCTATGAATCAACTGTGCATACTGCATGTGGATAAACAACACACACAGTCAGAACTCTTACATCGGTCAATATTTTCTTTCGCTGAAGAAAACTGAAAACTGTCGTGCATGTGAAGAAACAAAATGGTTGAAACACAAACAGCAACTCAAAAAAACCTCAGCAAGTGCGGAATTCACCAATCGATGCAATAGATAAATGACAATGCAACAGCTGACGTAAACAAAATACGGAACGTACACTTCGGCGTGTTTTTGCAGCGCACTCTTCCAGCGTTTCAGCGGCGTCTAGTTTGCCCTGCCGCCGGTAGAGGGCGCCGAGGTTCTTCAGAGTTGTTGCAACAGTCGGACTGCATAACAAAACAACAACAGCACATACAGAGAAATGAACTGAACAGAACTCGCTTAGTACATATCACGGAACAAACTGAGTTCTGACTGCACTGCAGAGCAGGATATTCAAAGAAAAATTGGACTGGCCGGTGATGGAATGAACAGATTAGCTATTATCTAGAAAAGCAAGGACCTTAACACAAAAACAAAGGTGCTTGTATACAACTCTGTGGTGATAGGAATTTTGATCTACAACTTTGAAACCTGGATGCTGACAGAGAGACTAAAGAATAAGCTACGAGCACTGGAGATGCGCTGTCTCCGAAAAGTCCTTGGTGCGTCAAGAATCTCTCACATCAGAAATACAGACATCAAGAATCAGCTCAACATCTAGGGTTGACATTGTGGACAGGATCCGAAGCCGCCGTCTTAGATACTTCGGACATGTACTCAGAATGCAACCTTCCTGATGGCCACACCGAGCCCTGTATGGTCATGTTCACGAAAACAGACACCGAGGACGACCGAGGAAGCACTGGACTGATAACATTTCAGACAACTGCCAGAGGATGGGCCTTTCACTCACACAAGCAACACACGAGGCTGAGGACAAAAGACAATGGAGAGAATACATGAAACTGTCTGAGTGTGCTTAACTGCATCGCCATGACACCGGAGGCAGAACTGAACCCAAATGAACTAAAGTGCTAGTTCGTTTGCTCAGTACCGTCCGTGCCACTCAAATGAAATTAACTCTACTGTGTGCTGACAAATTTCAGTTCAGTTGAGTTGAGTATATTAGCTTAGCATATTCCTCAGATGCAAACGAACTGAAGTGACTCAGTGACAATATTATTGTTACTATTATTATTTTAGCACCCACACGCAAAAAATGCAAATGTAACTACTGAGAGTACTGTTAGTATGGTTGTAATGTCATCTGCTCATTACAAACGTGCTCACGAATGAGATTGCTTATTGAAATCTGAAGAAATCACATACTTGTCAACACGAGAGGCTTTGTACATACAGCTAGACTCCTTGCTCCGATCCTGCACATTGACACAAGAATCAGCTACAAGTCAACTTATGCAAAGAACCTGATCAAGCATCAGATTAATTTTAAATTGACTGCAAGAAATACTGGGTGGCGCAAAAAAACGTCCCGAACATTTGCATGCGTTATTCAGCCGAGCAGTCAAAATGAATAAGCACAAAAGCATTTATGTAATGACCAAACATCAACAAATATGTGTAGGAATTTTTGTTCAAAACAGTTCTGTATTAGCCGTGATACAAACAAAATAGCGTCACATGCCATACAGCAATTTTTGCAAGTGGTTCATCATTTGCGTTGCCGCTCGTACGCAAGCTATACCAAAGCGTCACACTAGGCCGAATCATCAGTAACTAATCAGCAGAAAAATTGCTGAAAAGATTCTCCATTCTCTTTTGCCACTGCTGCTAGATGCTTTTTCCACGACTATACGGCTTTTCCGATTCTGGCTCTCTGACGACGACATCATGCCATTTGTCTGAGATAACACTCTGAAGATCTTTGAGTTCGCAAATGGTTCATGTCTTCTTTCACAAAAAAGTTATTGCAATCATCCCAAACTGTGTAATGTAGCAGATTCAACTCTGTTGAATGTGGTGTTCCTTTCTGTGAGTATGAGTTGACAAAATAGGGTGTGTTGGGTCAAAGGAAATTCTGAGTTGCTTTGATGCGGTGTGATGGAATGCTGTCCTTACATAATTGGATTTTTAACTCTCCTTACATCACTAAGCGGCATTCAGTGGTGTCATAAGTGAGGTCACTGAAATTTACAAGCAAGTAAGAATACATATTGTTCTACAAATGTACAAAAAAATTTATCTCCATAAAGTATACACGCCGTTATAATTACGCAAAGTTCGAGAGGTTTTTTCACGCCACCCGATATACATAGTGGGCCAAAAGTGTGCTACTATACTTTTGTCTATATTTTCGCCAATAATTGACAGATTTTTAATATTCTTTCACTGGTACACTCTGCACACAGTTTGCAATAGTGTTGCGATGCAACCATGCCATAAATGCATCTCTACACTACCTTGTAAAATAAAAGTATGTATATACATATTTATGTAAAAAACTGTTCAATACAGTTCTTCTGCAATTGTGTAATGGTGATGTTTGAATTCTTAAATTGTGACTTGTGCTGTTTTATATCTACAACCACGATGTCACCCTTACACTGTATATAAACTGAACAGTTTTCTACATAAATATTTGCAGTTTTATTGCCGTTGGAAGTAATCTGGAGCTTAATAAAATCTGACAGTAGAATAACCACTAAAACTACTAACACAACTACTGCTACTCCTATTTCTACTTCGACTATAAGTAACCCCTACTTTTCCATTAGCATACTCTACCCCCACCATAACTTACCTTACCCCTATTGCTACCATAACCCTACGCCTACACTACCCCTATCCCACCCCTATCCCTACTACTACTAGTTTACTACTACTACTACTATTGTGACGGAAGTCACATTTTTGACAAACCACAATAATAATTTAAATTGACCCAACACTAGCAGCAACATTTTTTGCTGGCATTGTCATGGATACTATCAACTTCCGCTAAATTTAACGACTTAACATAGGTGTGTTTGGTCTCCAAACTCTACTTTTCGCCAGCATTTTATTTATTTTATTGCACGTAAAGTAAATCTGAAATTGTTTTTATCTTGGAAAATTGGCTACTTCACTTAGTTCTATGGATTTTCTACCTATTTACGTTCAAAACAGACAGCTGTCCTATCTCGCTTTAAGTAGCTTTCGAATTAGGCGACTCTGCCATTAACTTTTAGAATGTCATACTAATCCAACGTCTGATTAGTTAATTATAGAAATGTTAGAAAATGTAAAAATATTTTTTGTCGCTAAATAATAACGATTTTTTTGTATATTTAACGTATGATTTTTGTGGAGGTGCATATGTGCGCTTTCGAATAATTGCGCACTGCCCATACCAAAATACCCCGACCTCGAAAACCCCTCATCTGGCGCAAAGATCTTCGATATATCTCTCACACAAGCTCAGTTCTAACCCATTATGTCCCAAATTTCGTTGCCAAGGCAATGAGGGTCGCTCGGGGAAAAATTCGGTTGGCAGCATTCAATGGCCCATTTCTGAAAACCCCCTATAGACGCAAAAACTTCACAGATATTTCATACATAAGCCGAGTTATAGCCAATTTTGTCCCAAATTTTGTTGCCATGGCAACAGGATCGATCGAGGGTAAATATAAATGACACTGTTAAAATGGGTGACCCAGAAAACCATACCACAGAACCAAAAATTACGACTCTATCTTATACGTAGCCAGTATTATGACAGTTTAAAGCACTGTTTAATTTTCCATATAGGCGCCATTGTAATTTTTCATATTTTTGTGTAAAAATAAGTTAAAATGTTGAATTTAAATTTTATAACCGATAAAAAGGCACTTCTTTGCACGAAACCGCATCATATGAGCCATCGTGTGTTAAAATCAGTTCAGTCGTTTTTCCTGTAGAGGACGGCAAGAAGAAAGGGAAGGAAAGGAAAGGTACAAAAAGTCATGCAAGCGTTATATTTCACCTATTCATGGGGAAGCCCCCGGTAAACGGATTTTTACCAAATTTTGCACATCGGAAGATATGCTAGACGTAATCATCTGCGCAAACTTTGCTGTAAAAAAATTAAGGGGTTTAGGAGTTATGGGGGGTCAAATTTTGAGTTCTCCCATTGAAATGGCTGGTCATCCTTACAACAGTGCTGCAAGTGCCTCAGATTCGGCCACTGGCTGACATTGTGCACTTTAAATATTCACATACTTACTTACTTACTTACTTACTTACTACCTAGCAGCCTGTGATATAACGATAATAACAAACATTTTAGTAAATGATAAAAACACTTCAGACCAACAATGTGGTGAATGATCTGTATAACACTAGACTGTGTGTCTAACACAGTCTGTTGTCATATGGATCATTCACTGCAATGTTGCTCTGAAGTGTTTTTCAGACATTTTCAGACAGTCACTAAAGACGTTTTTGTTTTCTCGGTACTAGTATGTTCAGCGCATTAGAGGTTTTGCCGTTAATGCGCTATATAAATTTACATTTGACATTTGCCTAAATGTTTCTTATTATCGTTATTTTCTTCGTCCATTTATATTTCACAAGGTAGTGTAAGTGTGCATTTACAGTGTAGTGGGATATTTAGTAACCACATTATTGCAAATTCTCTGCAAAGTGTGCCAGTGAAAGAATTTTGAAAATCAGTTAATAACTGGCGATAGACAACAGCAAAGTGGCATATTTTTATTGGCCCACCCTGTATAAGTTAGTGCATAATGCTCATGCTTATACTTTTTCATTTTTTTGTGATTATATTCATCAATGCTTATATCAACCTTCATTCACCGAAGACATTCTAGTAATAAACACACAAAGATAGACAGACAAACAGATAAAATACAGAACAGAGATATACAGAGAAAAATGAAAAATAACAACATAAACTGCTAGCAGTTTTAATGCGTAATATTTGCGGTTTTATTACAGTTGGAGCGGCTGGTATATCCAACTCGATGCAATTTGTGTCCAATAAAAATGTCAAAATTCATGCAGTAAAGTATTCAGTGTGAAAAAACAGAAGGCACGTTACCAAAACAAGAGGTCCGATTGATTACCATGCTAGCTGTGAGATTTTCTTGTATAAGAATTTCTATGGACTTGTATAAGCAACTTTGGCTAATATCTCATACCTTAACTGAGTGTCATCAGTAGGGCCCCCACAGTTTTCCGCGGGCTGCGAAATTTCGAGTCAAGCTGCAGAATATGCCTTTTTCTGTGAAATTTTGATATATCCATGGAATTTTGCAGAAGTTGAGAAATGAACAGCAATTAGTAAGATTGTTGATTTCATGATGTAAATATTACTAATTATGCACTAACTATATCACAAAAGATCAAACTGAAAAATGTGTGTCCTAGTGATAGCTTTTGCAATACGGCACAATCGACACAATACGACTTGAGAGATTGCATGTTTCAAAACAAAAAAGCAATCGGTATTTTTTTGTATGTTGGAAGCATAATTCAGCGCAATGCCAGCCTTCAATAACTAAAGTTTCTGAACAGGATAGAGCTCAGATTACTCATAAATAGAGAGCTGCAGTAAACCATGGAATATGGACAATTTTGCTGCAGTGAGCCATGGAATTCTGCAGACTGGCCCGTGGAATTCGGCAAAATTTTCCACAGAAAAATGTGGGCCCTAGTCATCAGCATTAACAAGAGTGGTGGTTAAGTGGAGCTGATGGCTACAAAAATGAAAAGCTTAATAAATATCTGTAAGCTGTTCAACCGTTGAATGGAACTGTAAGCAACAAAAATACTGACTTTGCTGTTTTCCATTTCCTCGGCGTGCATCCATATAGGCTTGTTAGCATCTGCACATTAACATACAACATACGCCATGGTCCATAAAAAACGTACTACTTTTATTTTTTGAATAGCTTCGTAAAACATTGGCCGATTTTAATAATTTTTGGCACGTAACATCAAGAAGAAACTTGACCCAGACGACTTTAGTTTTGGCCGCCTCACTTTAATACTGTCGCTACACTACCTTGTGGAATGCAAAAGTCGTAGTTTGGCCATTTACAAC
>Ga0056128_1001859_pt1 | contig 24399 bp, 9 predicted proteins | sample WorMetLIZISLAND2_FD_71113 | JGI IMG/M metagenome (GOLD analysis project Ga0056128, IMG submission 71113) | Marine gutless worms symbiont microbial communities from Max Planck institute for Marine Microbiology, Germany - Olavius geniculatus... ... | reverse complement strand
CACGCATGCAGACTGACTTACGATAATTAAGGTATAAGCCCAAAGAATTGACCGCAAATTCACAAACATTTACCAACTGCTGTAAACCTACGACAGAGGGCGACAACAACAAAATATCATATTTAGTTTGCCCAGTGAAAAATAGGGGAAAAGTAGAAAATAGGGGGGAAGTTTTGATCTACAACCTTATCAAAACTTCCTCCCCTATTTTTCACTAGGCGCAAGCTGCGCTTACCACGTATAGGAATAAAGCCTATAATATTGCACGAATAATTAGCCATGTGTGTGAAACTCGGGCATGCAAAATTTCAGCGCTGTAGTGCAAGGGGAACATTTTTAATTGGGGGTTGAATAAGGGGGAAATTCAATAGAAAACCGGTTATATTTCGAAAACGGTAACAGATAGGGCCAAGGTTACTATTAATCAGTAATGAAAAGTGACATATTGGCTTTCAAATAACATGAAAATTATGGACCTTGAATGACCTTGAAGGTCAGTACTGCAACAGGAACTTTATAGGCTGTAACGCGTTATTTTTTTAGCAAGGCGTTTTTATTCCAAGAAAAAATTGCGAAACCTGTGTCTGCTATTTGCGTTGCTTATTTACGACTGTAGCTGTCTATATCGTCTGGCGAGAGAACCGCATGTCACCGCGTGCGACGTGTGTTATACTGGCGTTAATTGTAGCTTTTGAGAGCAGTATTCCGTTAGCATAGCGTGGATGGAGCTGTGTTAACTCTGAATAATCGCTTTTTGTTCGTGATTGGAAGTCGGACGCTGGGCTTCGGACATAAGCGGTACAGTCGGCTTTTCCTAGCGACAGCTGCGTTTCATGTTACAACTTTTCGGTTTCCGCTGCCGTCGTGTGACGTAAAAAAGAAACGACGGTGTAGTCTGTGCCATCTGAGCGCGGTTTAAATACGACATTGCACTGTCTGGAGCGGTATAAGCTTTGGCACTGCTGCAACGAGTACATAGGCCTACAGTACGTTTCAGTGGCGTGAAATAATGACGGTCGTGTTCTGTCGCGTGTGTGCGTAGAGACGAGATGCCGCGGACAGTCATTGGACAGCTGACGGTCGAGAAGACGCCGAGCTACTTCGTCACAAAGGAAGCGCCCGACCGCGTCCACAACATGTCACGTGACGTTCGGTTGGTGGTGGTCGTACGCGATCCTGTCACTCGAGCCATATCTGACTACGCGCAGGCAGCCGCCAAGCGGCCGGAGATGCCTGCGTTCGAGCGCATGGCGTTCGTACCGGTGGTCAATGACACTCTACAGGACAACTCTTCGTCGTCAGTGGTCAGTCCCGCAGCTGACCTTGAGGTGGCGACGTCGTGGGGAGCGATCAAGATCGGCGTTTACGCGCGTCATCTGCGCCACTGGTTGCGTCGGTTTCCTCGCGCTCAGATGCACTTCGTGAGCGGTGAGCGTCTGATCGCCGACCCAGCCGGCGAGCTGGCCGCACTGCAGGACTTTCTAGGTCTGCCGCGCTACGTCGATCAGCGGCACTTTTATTTCAACGCCACCAAGGGCTTTCCGTGTCTACGGAAGACCGTGGAGGACGGCCGGGGTGGCGGCCAAGGTAAGGAGATCGTGCGTTGTCTGGGCAGTTCCAAGGGCCGCTCGCATCCCGTCGTTGATGCAAAACTCATCCAACGGTTGCGCGATTTCTTTCGACCGTTCAACGACAAGTTTTACCGAATGACCGGAATCGACTTCGAATGGCCTTAAAGTCCACCTGCAGTCATGCGCGCCACGCGTTTACCCCGTATTCAGCTCGAGTCATTGTTTTGCTTGCGTTCGTTGCTGTAATATATTAATTATTTGTGATTGAAGCACGTTACACGCCGTCTAAATGCGGTGAATATTTCGTTAGCTTGTTGTTGACGTTTCAGTTACACAGTGTGTTGATGATGATTTTGTTTCTACATGCATATGTTTTGCTCGTTTTGTTGAAACGCTGTTGTTATGCTTGAGTTGCGTGTGTTATTTGGAGTGTTCGTGTTGGCCATTTAAGTGCTTCGTTTTGCTCAAGTTATAGATTAGAAGGCTTGTTTTTTTCGAAACAGTTGACGTACAGTGAACACTACGATAGATTGTTGAATGAATTATTACAGCTTGCACCTTGCAATGATTAGTCTTAGTACCCAGCTGGATGTACATAATTTCACGTGAAATATAGGCTATAAGGCCCTATGTGATTAAAGTTCTAGTCTGCGTTGAAAGTATACGACATAGGCCTAATGCGCATTTTATGCATGCTGACAGTGTAGCTATGCTTCTAATGGTGACTAAATTGTGGACACTTGTCTAAACGGGCAGATGTAGTTGGCCTATACTTTGACATATTACGATAGCTTTAAAACATACCGCAAAACGGGCAAAAGTCTAGCAAATTTTTTTCTTACGTCATTGAGTTCCGGGCATGCCTTGACTTCTTTTCAAGAACAAAAACCGCTGACCATGGCATTTTAGCTGTTCACAGTTTTTGAGCGTCGTCTGTACGCTACGCGCATTATTTGACGAATTGAGTAATTTACGCCGCGGTTTGTACGCAAACACAGACAGTCGTTTCTGTTAGGTGTACACATTTTGCGTTAGTAACTAGCTAGTGATTTTTGTTTTGACTTAGTGATTGTCTGCTGATGTGCAATGAAGCTATGACCGAGTGACTGACGATAATCTTGCTCTGACCGCTGCTATTTAGGTCCACTAGCAGTTGATAAAAAGTCTTGCGCTGCTGTTATTAAGTCAATACAGGGCAATCAGTGAGTTGTCGTTGAGTGACGCGAGTGTGCATTGCATGTTTGCACAGTGCGGCGCCGGTTGAGAGGCCTGTAGGGCGCACGTTGTCACTATTGATCTGTCTGTTGTCTGTCCGGTGTCTGCACGGGCCCGTGTACAGTTTGCAGTGAAAGTGATCGGACGCCTGTTTGCACTTGTAAGCACCTGGCAGGGGCGCCGCCAGCTTTTTGTCACCGTATAGCTTAAACACTGATCAGGGTACACTTTTCCTAACGTCCACAAAGTAAGTTGCCTCATGCGTCCGTGGGACTCAAAGGGATGGATGGGCGATCAAGCCTGAGATGAGCAGAATAGGGCATCGGTTGACTTCCCTCTAGCAACGCCATTGCTGGTTAGGGCGCTTTCACATGTGTGATAAAACAAAGCGAAGTAAAATAAATAAAACAACTGGAGATGAAACTGGAGACGGTTTAAGATTCTAAGGTAATAACATGAAAATAATGAATTATGATTTTTGTTTACTAATAGTTACTACATTGTTATTTTTGGTGAATGTGATGCGGTTGGCCTATTTCAGTTAATATTATCTTTTGTTCTCGACACAGGCTAGATCTGTTTGTTGCGTTTTGAACTGGCTGTATCCTGAGGTATATATATAATTGTAGTTTTCTAGCCTATTGTAAAGTTTGTACTAGGTAATAGTTTTGACGTTTTAGTAGAAAGCGAGGTGCGTGATTGTTGTCCTTTTTTAGGTAACTGAGTTTATTCGCTGAAGCTGCGTTCGTAAACAGAGGTTAATTTCGTTCTTATAATTTGACAGCTTCGGCCACATTGTTATCAACTCTTACGGGCATAAAACGACTTTTGCCAACTGGCAACGGCCGCATTTGTCAACAGTATTCTGTATATTATCGTAGTGAGTGCATTAAATCTTGTGAGAAGTCTTTTGTTTTTTATTTAACTCACATTATTACAACTTAATGACTAAAAACGTTCCGGTTGCATGACTTTACTGGTGACTTATTAAAGTGGCCAACTTGCAAAGTCTTGCAGTATTAAAACGAAATTCGTAATTTAAAAAAAAACAATTGTAAAAGATTTTAGGCCTATCAGTCGGTCTAGGCCTGTATAACCGTATAACGTAACGGACAGAGTATATAAGTTTAATTCTAGCACGTAGTCATTCAGAATTTGAATGTTTGCTTAAGGTCATGATTAAGGTCAAAACATCAAAGAACAAAAAGAAAATTTTATGCGAAATGTTGCAGATAGTGCTTACATTAGCAGCAGTGCACTGGTTAACTTTAAACTTGATAAGTTTTTATGGAATAGCTGAGATTCGTGTAGTAAATCTGTCTTATTATCGCCTGTCGCACAAGCAGATGTGCGCTGCTGCTTAATAGAAACAAAAGCCGACTGCAAAGAAGATTACTTCGACATAATTCCTGCTGGGTGGCTATACGATACTTCTCTGTATAAAGGATTAGCGTGATAGAACTATTAGCATGCGACTAGATTATGTTAACCTCTATTGCCTTGTGATTAAGAGCAGACCAAGAATTTCAGAGATTCGCTAATAATTTTTTTTCAAACTTGGGTAGAGTTTGCAAGTGAACCTCATAAAGCAATGCTGACTGTCTGAAAGGCGCAACAAGTCCAGTTGCTGCATACGGTTTTTCTAGGATTCCAGTAGCCGAACTAAGTTCGTGCAAAAAAAAGAACGGATACGTCACCGAATGACTCACGAAAAAATGTCGTGTCACTCAAGAACAAGTCATAAAAAGTTCAAATTTATTGTAATAACTAGTTAGGCAATTTATAACGTTTCAATTTAATGGCGGACAGTCACCTATCTTCAACAAAGACCGATATAATAGACACTTAACTGATAATAATGACAAAATTACTTTATTAATAGAAGAAACATATGTTGCGGGCGAGATCAGCTAACTATACCCTACGGACATGTGGACAGCTTTTGCATTTAATGCCGTGTAAAGTCGTATTGTCCAGTTGCATGGCAATACAATGAATTGAGGTCTATAAGGTCATGGAGATAAAATCAGTCATTTAAATTAATCAAAACTGGTCACGTGGACGCACGCAATGTGTATATAAGTCAATGCAGTGACATCAACTAGCAGGTATCCGATGACCAAGTCAACTTACAACAGTCTGTCTTCAGTTCACGTGAAAGAACCTCGAAACTCAAACAATGCGGCTCACACGATTGCCAGCCACTCAGAGCGTAAGAAACTTGTTGAGAGTGGCTGGCACTCGACTGAAGATGGATTCCACGAAATGTAATAATGTATGAACGACTCCGTCAGCCATTGATGCTATACTTACACTGACCACTGTAGGACGAAGCTAAGAGCTTAAGATAACTCGGTCGGAGACGAGAGACGCAAAGTGGTCGTTGCGAGGACGCCGTTTTCACACGTGACTACGCTGCGCGCTCATCAATTGGCGCCTGTCGCCATTCACTGCTGACTCAGTGGCCTGAAAGAACTCTGATAACACGACCAGCAATTCTCTACTCAGTGCAACTATAAAGTCAATGAACTACGCAAGTTAATGACTGTCTTTAATGATTAGAGAGAGTGAAGAGAAACCTTTGCCCATTTACGATGTGTCCAAGTACCCGCCAATCCCGCCATATAGGGGACGTGCTATGTAGCCTATACGTGTTACGATCGACTCAAGACGGAGTGAAATAACTCATAAGCAACTTCGCTTTTCCACTTGTAGTCAAACGTCATTCAGACACAGCAAAGGCAAACAGATTGTTTAATGATATAGCTACTAACTCCAGCCGTTAAGTTGACGAAGTCACAAGGTACAAGGCCTATTAAGTGGACGCCAAGACTAAGAAAAGCTCCAAATTCAAGCCGATTGGCTACAATAAATGACCACCAACTAAGATTAAATGCAGTGAAGCGGCAAGCTGGCTCTGAAGGTCTACGTTAAACTTGTCGCGGTAAAGATCCGGTTTAAAAAACAAGTAATTTGAGGAAAGCTCACGAGACGCGCGACAGACTTAGCAGTTCCTATTCCCAGGTTGTCTTTATCTATCTCTATCCATTTCGACGCAATTTACTCTTGAAATCTACTCCGCAGCTACAAATTGCAAAAAACACTAAAACCCTATTTTAAAAGTTTAAGGTCATTCCAGATCATCGATGTTCACGCAAATAAAAAAACTTGTCACTATTGCTGGTTATGATAAGCAGCATGTCTCTGCCTATCTGTAACCGTTTTCACGCTACACGAGCCAATAGCGGTAAAATAACCATTTTCAGATTCATAAAAATGCACGTTCTATGCTAAAAATGTCATAGGCAGGTTGTTCATGTCCATCTCCAGCCATTTTGGCGCAATTCACTCTTAAAGTGTGTGTTGCAGCCGGAAATCGCAAAAAAATTCACTAAAACTCATATTTTGGGATTCAAGGTCATTTAAGGTCATCGACGTCGACACCAATAAAAAGCTTGTCACTATTGCTTGTTATGATAAGCAGCATATTTGTGCCTATCTGCAACCGTTTTCACGCCACAAGAGATAATTGCGGTAAAATAACCACTTCTTAGGGGAGTAGTTGTCTTTGACGCCCGCCTGCGCCTGTCTCCTTGAACATAGCTGGTCGGGACTTGGAATGCTAAAATTTACGTTTAATGCTGAAAATTTTATATGCAGGTTGTCTTGGTCTATCTCCAGCCATTTCGTCACAGTACAATGTTGAAATGTGCGCTGCATCCAAAAATTGCAAAAAAATTACTAAAAAACCCTTTTTGGGGGATTCAGGGTCGTTCAAGGTCGTTGATGTTTACAAATCTAAAAAGCCTGTCACCAGTGCTTGTTATGATAAGCAGCAAGTTTGTACCTATCTGCGACCGTTTTCACACTATACGAGCCAATAACGGCAAAATAACGTCTTTTGGGGGCATTCCTTTTTGACGCCGTCGTTTGAGGGGAACCCCTTTAACCAAGGGCACGCAATTTTGTCACGATAAACTAGAGATCTTGAGGCAGTTCATGGTGAAGATTTCGTGATCCTAGCTTGCACCGTTTTGATACAGCTCACGAGTGTGATGGACACACAGACGGACAGACACTTCGACGATGGCTAAGGCGCACGAAGCATTACATGCTGTCGCGCGTAGTAAAACGTTACCGCATGCAGATTTTCAAGCAGATTCGCAATTCATTCATCGATCTTCTGTAACTACTAAGTGATGTAATAAATGCGAAATAAAACACATAGCCAAGAGACTCTGGCGGGATCGGAAGCATCTTTTGTTTCCCACACTTGCTGTCACATATGTTGTGTTTGATGTTTATAGCTGGACCCGGTAGACTGTACGTGTAAAATACAGGGCGTCAAGTTGCAAGATGCCCGACGTCTTTCATCATCAAAATTGCCCGTAATGATGTGCCCTATAACAGTCATAAAAACAGCATCGCACGATCATCTTTGCAGACGACGACAGTACGACCGAAACAACACGCCTGCAGAACTGTCTCAATTGCCTGCGGGAATGAAGCGATATAGCGTCTGCTGCTGTTGCTGTCTGCGTGACCGACCACTTGCTGCAGTCAGACTATGTGCCGACCATCATGATACGTCAAGCTGGCGAAGGATCAGGTTGGATCTGTGAGGACACGCAAGCACGCACACCAACGATCCCAACGACGACGACGTCTTCGTCGTTGCAGCGGCGTCGTTGGTTAAGAAAACTAGGCGAGACAAGAAGTTGCAATTCACCAACAACAGACGCTACAGATTTCCAACAACAGGTGCTCAAAATTTCAATTTTGCCAGTACATTTTTCTAAAAAGGGTTTTAGTCCCAAATTTTGCATTTTTTGGACAAAACATTTTCGACGAAAAGATTTTCGATCATTTTCGACTGCCAAATGTTTAGGGCGGACAACTGTCTTCTGCCCCCTGCGTGTTTGGACGTTACAAGTCGTGACGCGGTCCGATCGAGTCGCATCCTGATCGCAGACGACGGAAGCTTCAGGCCGACCGTTCGCCGACCTTTTCCCGGCCTCTGACGTCGGGCGGCAGCAGACGTAAATCAAACTGCGTGTCTTGCGTATCCTGCGACATAGGCTACGCACGTCTCACGGTCCCAGAGCGCCAGTTTGTATAGGACATCCGTGTGTGAGTGATATGAGAACGTGCGTCCATCGTCATGGGTGGCATTGCTGTGTCTCTGACTGACTGACGAGTAACAATGATCACACACGCGAAGATATAATGTCGCATTGAACACAGCTTAGCGCATCGTTCTCAGTTGCCACTAAGCCTACACAATAGCACGAAGTCGTCTATCTACGTGCTGTTTGTGACTTGTCAAGCTCGTGTGACATTTAGCTGTGAAAGACGACGGCGTCGACAGCGACTTCGATATTCTATAGCCCATTATGAGCTTATGTGCGTGCCAACGTTAGAGGTGATACGAATCACACGATAACTTAAAGCATGTTCATATAGTTAGGCTGACATTAAACTGATTATTTATTGAAAGCTCAACAAAACAAATCAACAACAATTATGTTGACTAAAGTCATTAACATTAAATTTTCTGTTGTCGTCAGTAAATCACTTTGTACGCCCAACAGTAAAAATCATTGACATGCAAACACTGATAAAATTTTTAAAATTTATTTTGTTATTCTGTGTTCTGTATTAATTGAAATGCAAACTTTAAACAAATAGCAGAGCTAGTTCAGGGCCTTTACTGAACCGACATTCTCACCAAGGTCGCTGAATCTATCGTTCAAATCCGCGCTGTAAAACATAAAGCGCTCATTCGCCTTAAGTCTACCTCGACTCCAGTTAATTTATTTATATTGCACTTAAAGTTATGATTTATTTTGTGACAGCGCAACTGTCCAAAAGCGTACAGATATGTTGACTAAACAAAACAGAAAAAAGAGAATAAGTAAGTAAGTAGCTATAAGGTGGCGTCGATGAATATCAGCGAGCATTTGTTCGACCGTATCAGCTACTGCGAGGAAAGTAGGCGGACAGTTTGATGAAGTGCGTGCATGTGGGCTGAAATCAATAGAAACCTGAGTTATGGAGAGACACGCCCTCGTACATGATATACTCTATACGTATAGCTCCTGCAGCGTTGCCTTCTCATTTCCCTGCCAGTAGTCTAGGTGTGATTATTGTCCAGCCCCTTTCTACAAAGGAGAGATTGAAAAACTAAATGTTTAAGCTACATCGACTGTCGACACAATATTTATTTTAACTATCAACAAAGCAAGTAAAATCATTTAATCACTAACAATAATCACGTAACCAAACCAGCAGCAATCACATCCTATTTAGCTCATATTATTGTGTAAAAAATAAATAACGCGTAGACATTTTTATTTTTGTCTCAAAAGACAAATTACGTTTAAGCACTGTTGCTTTGTGCTTTATATCGTACAGCATTTAACTGACACTCTTATTACTTCAGGCAAGTAAGTGGTCGGGTGACAAAAAGTCAAAAGATTTCAGCGGAAAAAACGCAATAATGAAATCAGTGGATGGCCGGATATTGTGTCAACCGTTATTGCTGCTTTTTTCATATATTTGTCATGTTAACGACGTTAAACACAGAATGCAGCAAAAACTAATTTGACGCTGTGTGATATAGGATTTGCCAGTGTGCGCCAGTTAAACTGCTTGTAAAGCTATAACAACACCTAATATTAGTTGCTGTGATAGTATCTGAGGCTTAACGGAACTGCTGCTCCTGCAGAAGGGAGTACAGTATAAATCAGTGCTGGATCGGTGGGCGTCAGCGTCTGAGTCCGTCATTCAGTCTTGAGAAGTCGCTGGCTCGCCGCCGTGTGGGGCCAAGACACCTCACCTCAGTCACTCACTCACACGCCGTGCTAATCTCCGCTAGTCCGCGAACTGACACCGGCAACCGGCAATCGACTTTCAGTCGCAAAGACTCGTTATTATAGTTGGCGCGCGCCTGCGTCGTATCCTATTACTTGCTGCTTTCTGCGCAGTCGCTTGCTCGGTCGTCTTTGTCGAATACTGCCACGTGCCGGAGTGAGCGGCAAATACGATGAGACTCGGAAAATAATTAGAGAATGCGTCCAGTATTGCGTCTAGTGACATTGCGTTTGCGAAATCTTTTGGTAAAAAATAGGATCGATAAGACCGTAAAATAAATCAGAGTTCTGTAATCTCTACACAGCACAATATTTGAAGTTATTAAACTAATCCCGCCCAATAGAGCAGGGCAGGTCGGTCAGCGTGTTATGACAAAAAATCACGAAACTCAATCACGTATTATACGAAACTGAAACTCAAACCTTTACACTTCGAGAAAATACGAAAGTCAGACACTCCAGTTCAGAAGTGTTATAAAATTCGCCTAATCTTAATACTGCTGCAATTTTGGAGAAATTTCAAGTTGACCGAGGTACAGTGAAACTAGCCCAGCAACACTGCAGTTGAGCACGTCTGGCGGCGCAATTAGACGAGAACGAGACTCGAGTGGGATGCTGCATCATGCGCTGATGATAACGATGATGAGCGGAGTGGGGTGATCGATAATTATCGAGCTGCGGTCGTTTTGCAAACTACGCCTGGTCAGCAGGCCCCGTCGTCGCTGGGCCACGAATGAGTTTGTGATGAGAGGAGGTGAGGGAGAGAGGAAGGGAAGGAGGGAGAAGAGGATCCAGGAAGACAGCAAGAAGTTAGCGCTGATGAGCCTGCATGGCAGGGAGGCATGGATGATTGTAAATAATCGATGTGCTGCTGACGACAAGCGTCTCGTTACATGCGCCATTTTCTATAATACTCTGCTGCTGCTGCTGCTGCTGCGGATGACGATCAGTGTTGATGTTGTCATCAACTTCACTGTGTTTTATCCTTCAGCATAATTTTGACACCGTATCATTTTAACATCAAACGGGTGCAACCGTGCATTGTTATTTTAATTAATCAGAAGTTTTACTTACAAGAGTATTTTTGCTTTTTCTGCTCCTGCGTCCGTTAACAGTAATCGTAGATCTTTGGCAAATACAAAAAAGCTCAACAAGTAAGCGATCAAATTTTTGTCATTAATATATCGGTCAAATATTGGTAAGTTTTTCAATTTTTTGAAAGACTTACTCAACGATATTTCCACCAAAGTGGCGATTAAAGATCGCACGATTTTTTTTCATTTGCTGTGCTGCACTGACCTAAAGATATAAAAAAGCAAAATATTAAAATACCAGTTTTTAAACTAATTTTTTCAAAATAATGTAGCGAAGCATACGTGTGTACAGTGTATCTTTAATTAACATTTTTTTGCTTATTGTGCTGGCAAAAGTGTTTTGTGAATCAGTTCATTATAGTAAAGTTACGAAAAAGCCTCGTGGCTTAACTACTTTTGTACTTCTCTCTATATTTGCATTTGTAAATTAAAGCAAGCGCAATGTTTCGGGGATTCTGTTTGTGGCTAACAACAATTGATTTAGCTCACAGCGGCGTCATCCTGTCACAGACAGTATACGGCGCAGTAGGCCTACATGTTGCGTGGAACTGCAGTAGGTATAAGCACCTTTGCCTGTTTCTGCAGCAAGGTGCAACGTCACTGTGTGATGCTACCGGTCGATGAGTGTTATTCGCATGTCCAAATGCTAAACATTAAACAACCCAACATTTTGTTAAAACAAACATGCTTTTGTTCTTATGTGGTTAAAATAAATGTTTGAATTTAGCATAACTTAATGCATTTTATGTATAATCGTCGCACTTTGACTAAATGTGTTGTACTTGTCATCAATCAATCAAATGTTTTTTAAATTAAAAAGTCATTTGGCAGACTGCAGCTAACTGAAGCATGGCATTTTTAACGCTTAAAAACCATAGTAAAATACAATGCAAGAGTTGAATCTGAAAATAATAGGCACTTCATCATGAACGTATAAGTAAAGTGACGAATGACAAGACAGGTGCAGTCGCGTATGAAAAAATCGCGATCTCAATGTGACAATTTTTATTTGCATTGTGATTAAACTGTCTGTGATTGAAAAACAGAATGACATCTTGACACGCTTATTCCACTGAACTGAAGCCGAGAATACGGCATGGTGATTGAAGACCCACGCCAGCTAGAGGTGCTAGCGTCAGCTGCATCAGGTAACACCAAACAGTCCAGGTAACAGCACCTGCATATTAATTACCGCGAGCTTTGTGTATAGGTAACTCAGCTTACTGATCTATTCGCGCGGTCTGCGACTACGAAATCCATTTCAATGCTAGCGTGTTGATAACGTTAATAATTGATTTGCTCGATTAGTCAGGAACAAGAGTAATCGCTGCACGTAGGCGTATGCAAGAGAAAAGTCAATGGTGTTAATTGCATTTCATTAATTAAGAATAACGTGTGAGCTTTGAAGTGATCGCGAGTTCTATTTCGCGTAGTTGCATATTGATAGGAATCTGAATCTTCTGTTTAAGTGGCCTGAAAAGCTGCATAAAAAATTCCAGTTCATTTTCGTGCCATTGTAGTTGATGCATTGAAATTTGTTACAAGTTGGCTCGACTTGTCCCTGTTTGCTCGACTAATAATGGTAAAACTGAGTGCTGTCTCTTTGGCCGGATGGTTGGTCAATATTGTCAGTTGCAGTGTAAATTGCGGTTCTTTGGACCGCTTTAGCAAACAATCAACAACAAAGACGTAAGCACAAAAGTGGGCACGTCTGAACTCGGTGGCATAAGAAAAAATCTTGCTTGCATTTATGCACTACCTGCGCTTTTATAAATACGTCGTAATTGTAATACATACAAAATGCAATAAAAATTGTCACAGTACATTAAAAATTGTTGCAAATTTGTACAGTCATTTTTATGCATTATATATATATATAGCCTAATAAAACGGTGGACGCGTTCTCTTCCTAGAAAAAATGTTGAACTGCGTCGTCGGTCGGTCAGTGTGATTGTCCAGTATTTGCTTAGATGATGAGGCTGTCAGTCGCATGAGATGTCAACTTACTGATGTGATGTGATCAAGTGAGTAGGCCTACTGAGTAAATGTATATGCAGACAAACACGACACTGCGTGTAGGCCTACATTATTATCATCAGTATAGTCAGTGTAGACTGTTTGCATACGTCGTTGTCCTCGTCGGTAGGTCGACTTGTTGTTTGCACGGCAACGCAAAACACACTGATCACTGAGTCTACAGGTAGGCCCGAACACAAGCACCATGAATACAAGCGAAGGACTGCGTCACAACACAACTACTTTGCATACGCGCGTAATAATTACAATAAACTCACTGATAAATGCAACTCATATGCTTACAACTTGCAAATATTCACGACACTGTTTATATTATACATTATGTTTAGTATATACTTCTGAGAAGCATTTAACGTTAGAAATAATCGCGAATGCTTAATCGTTTAGGCTATTTATGTAAATATTTACAAGAAGTGTTGCGTTATTTGCCACTTGTCAACGCACATTAATTTGCAATGCGTGTTCAAATTGTGTTGTCCTGTCAACTAAATCTATTGTCATAGACACAGTTAGTGCAAATAATATGTTTAACATGAACTGATGACACAGCATCAGCAACAGCAGGCCTGCAATAAGTGTTCATAATGCATGTTGTTGCACTCTGGTCTGTTAATATGATCTCTTGTCATTCAGTGACAGAACATCAAATTGCCATAGCCTTTGTTGCGTGTTATCTTCCACGATATTCTCATTTTCATCCGTTTAAATTGAATGTATTATTCGTTATAACAAATAATGTAATTTCATGTCATTTTGCGTGGTAGATTTGCTCGTTTCCGAATTCAGCTGGACGCTTTTTGTGGATACTAAGCCCTGTTATTCTAGCCTGTGATCAAAATCAGATATTTATTCGTTGGGCTTGCGTTTTGTCGACCACCCTGTACAACCAACAAAACTTACCGTACAATACGTCATAGTCGAAAAATCTTCTCAATGATGCACGTCTTAGCCATACCAGTGAATAGCGACAACTATTACGACAGTATAATTTACTAAACATTGCCTGACATGCGAATAGGCTAATAAATATGCGAACCGACGAATACACGAATACAAAAATAAAAGACAAATCATTATCGTAAATATGCGTACAACAGTGTATAATGTTCTTAAATGCATAGTGGTTCCGTTGCACGTAACTACAGCTGGCTTAACGTTGACAGTGGTGTCTCGATTTTATTCACCGAATTCACCGAAGCCACCAGAATTACTGGTGGCCTAAGTAAGCACAGACAAAAGCCATATAACGCTTACTATCCTAATAACTAACTTTAACTATGTGTTTCTGGTTGCAGTTCCCGTTTCAAACAATTTTTAAATTGATTTATTGTATTACTGGTTACACACACGTCAGACAATGCATTTTAGTGATCAATTACTCTGTATACGCAGTATGTATGCTATAACTCTATATGCACGTATTTAAGCAACATTTCTCTGTAAATCTGTCAAGAGCTGCTGCATAGTACATAGTCCTAGCTGACTGTAGCATCACACTGAACTCGCAAGTGACAACGCTAAAAGGTCGCTACGTTGAACGGTCGCCGTGGACGGTTTCCAGCGACCGCTTTAAAACCTCTCGTCAGTCGTCTCCGGGGTTTATTCGTTGGCCCGTTGGACGCGAATGACCGAGCGAATGTTAGTTAATTTCAGATCGTCCGTCGTCGGTGTCGGCGCATGCAATCGTGTCCATTTCGACGTGCTGCAAGTTGTCTCGTGGGGCCCCACTCACACGTCGATTGCCGGTCGAGTCGGACATGCGACCGACCACTCGTCTTCCATTACCGTCTGTGAATAGACCCCTACTTTCCAATTTCCCAACCGACGTCTGCGGCGGCGACAGCAGCGTGCGAGCCACGGAGTGCGACGCCTCCAGAAGACGCGCCGCCAGTGTCACTGTCACTGCCGTCAGTTTCAATGCTCAGCCTAGAATGAGATGTGTCTGGCTGCTCGCACCGTTACGCCATGTAATTATTATCTCGCGTTTTCGCGGCATGTAACTAGTGGTGACCGCTTGAAGATCATACATTTACGCTTTTTCTACGCTTTAAACACTTAATGTTTTACGCGTTGGCACGACATTGTGATAAACTGGCGTGTGGGCAGAATCATGTTTATGGATCTAAGATCGACGAAGAGTTGACTAAAGCGTAGTTACTTTCCTCCACGTCATTTTATTTGATTACGCAAAAAAAACAAATTGATAACAAAATAGGCAAAAAATCTACAAAAATCTACTTCTAATATTTTACGTAGCATTAACCAAGATAAGTTATGCGTTAGGTGGTTGGTTGAATACCAAAAAAATCTCGAGAGCGGTTACCCATCTCAGTATATACTTTATTCAGTACCAGTTTGTCAAACCATCAACTGTCGATCGATAGTGTGTTGCTACAAATAAAAAAAGTTCGTTCGGATCTGGTTTTGTTCGCAGTTTTTGCTGCACAATGAAATAAAAGCAAAATATTTTTTAATTTATGCTGCTGTAAGAAAACGGCCAGTTGCCGAAGCCTACACGAAGACGCATGATAACTAGTAGGTAAAATCTAGACAGAACAAAATATGGCTTTGTCGTCGTTGTCGGTTGTTCTTCGTCGAGTGAAAACGGAAGTCCGTGTTGCAGTATCTTGCTAGCACAATCGTCGCCGCGCCGTTGCACGACGCCTCAACGGGGACACAAACAAAACTCCTCTCTATGAAAAAACTCTACTCTCCATTCTGTACACTAATGTGTGCTAAATAGTTGTAAACAAAATATTTGATGTATTCTTTTGTATTTCGTCCGTGTTTATTATATACATGTTTATTCGCCATACGAGGCAGCAAACGAACACAAAATAGTAAAAAAAAACTTAACTATTTACAGTCCACACAGTTTATACACAGCCAAACAGTTCGTACCCCCATACAGAACATAATACTTACAATGATAATAACAGTTTATAACAAACCTTTTTAGTAAGTAATTCTATTTTATTAGTACTGTGTTTAAGTTGTGCAGTACGTAATTTTGTGGCCACTAGATTTTCTTATACACAGTCCTTAATTTTTTTAAAAGAGAAACTGCTCTCGTAGGCCTAATTTTTTTATTGCAAAACGCTTTGCCACCTAGGGGGGTTTTTCGTGGGGAGTTTTGTCAGACGAACAAACACGTTTTGATGACATTTATCAGCTAGTCTGAGACACCCGAGGGATCATGCAGGTTGTTGACGCCGTATAGTACTGGACTGAGGACTGGACGGGCTCGGTATGCATGACAATGACGGCACGCTGCAAACATGCATTCGCCATTAGTCAAAGAGCGCACTGCAGCGCCGCTGGTCACTGGCACCGCGGCCTGAGATGACGAGTGGCGGGGAGGGATAAGAGAACTGTTTGCGGATTGATGCCGGTGCGTGCCCCGTTAATAGGTCCGTATTGGACGCGGCATTGATCGTCATTGCGATAAGACGATGTCGTAGTCTCGTAGACTGCTCTACATTAGACCAGCCATTCAAGATAGCATCTCCGTCGCCACCGGCATCCTATCTATGTCATGCGCACACGCGGTCAGTATCATTACATTCATCCATTACAACGACGACAACGACAATGATGATGATTTATGACCCCAGTGTTGTTGGCGTCGTTGTGCTGTCCACGCAGAGGTCATGATCCGTTATGTTATGTCGTCGTTTCTCTGAGGATTTTTTTCTCGACTTCAAGTGCCAATAATGCGGCGAATGGATCACGCACGTTGACTAGCGCCACATGTCACGAGCGTACTAGAGACGCGCGTTTGTATCTATCGACTATCGACATGCATGCCATTTTCTGACGCGTTGTGCTCAGTCTATGGGCACTATGATTTTATCTCTCTCTGTCGGCTGGTACAGTAATCGAATAATATTGCAATTGTTATTAGTAAACAGCAAAGTCAGCAAACAGTGATTTTTGTAAATAGCATAAGTTAAAAATGTCAATAAGAGAGAGAAAGAGAGTGATAAAGAGAGTCAAATCTCTCTCATAGTCAGCTAGTCGGTTACCATATTGCAGGCTTTGCAGCAGACACCTGTATTCTGTGAGCGCGTGAGTAAGAGGCGTTGTGATGATTGACAGGGCACGTGTGTGGTGGCGTAGTACAAGCAGTGGCCGTTACCGGCACTGGAGTGTAGTGGCGGTAATAGAGCATATCAACATCAGTAGCCCATCATCACGCACTGGTGAGCCGACTCACTGGAGTGGATTGGAGTGGTTGGTTGGTTGCTCACCTGAACAACAGCCGCTGCAGCTGATCGATGGCATCTCTCGCCTGCCTCAGCAACTGATGCGGTCGCCATGCATCTCTATTTACGCTGAGTCCGCTGACGTCGACAACTACGCACAATAACACTGTCGAGTGCCCCCGCCGCCGGTTCACTATAAGCGCTGGCGCATAAAACATCCAATATTCGTGCTGTATTCGTGATCTAGGAATCGAACAGTTTTGCAAACGATTAGTCTCGTGCATTGCAGTAAAAATAAACTGTAAAGCTGGTGTATAGCTTTTAATAGGAAACCCATCGTAAAGCTGCGGAGCGTCAGCTGCCACATGGGATCACACAATGGTAGCTGGCACCCGACGCAGGTAAACGTGCCCAGTTTAACTTCAGCCAGACAGACCGGTGCTCGATTGACCTACCTCATTAATGACGTTAGTGTTAATTATCTAGTTTAACTGTCTACCGACAGTCACACATCCGAGTAGTAACTACTCGAAGACAGTGTTCAACATTACCGCCCTTCACTGCAACTGGCACGGAGCTGATTGTTTCCAAAACTGATTGATTGTTCGATCTGCGTAAAGCACGAATGTTCTATACTTTTTATGCGCCACCCGCTATATAATTATGTGCACGCACGCCTAGTCCCGAGGCAGAGACAGCGATAATGCCATCTTGAAGTCAGCGCCGTCATTGTTTTGCCAATGCTTTCGTGAAGTTACAAGTCTTGTCAATCTGAATTTACACGACTTTTGTTACAACCAAGTACCGCGAAGTATAAACCAATTCATCAATTAACTGAGACTTAAGAAACGATTTATTCAATGTGATTGTTTGCACATTCTTTGTGTTGTGTGCAGCGTATGTCTTTGCCGTCTGTCGCTGGGGCGCGCTAACGTGTGAAATTACGTTGTTACAAACCTATCAATCTTAGCAATGTAAGTTCACGATTTTTCACTGAACTCTGAAGTTGAGCTACATGTATATACTGCTTTGAAATGAGACGACGGAATAACAAAATTGCAGTTGAAAATGTTAACGAGTAAAAGGAAAGTAATTTTAAAAGGGAGCTTACCAGGCTTGACGTAAACATCAGCCTATTTGTGCTAATTTGCGCCTGCTCTTTTTCACACTTCTGAACACGTTCAGGTTAAATGATGCAAGCAATGTTTTACTCGTATTAATCCTCACTCAATGCTGGCGCCACTGAAGTCTTTCTTTTAGCACATACTGGCGCTTTACAAGTCAGATTATTATTATTATAATTATTATTTGTTATTCATGTGGGAGAAGTAGTCTGGACATCGATTATTACCTTTTCGCATCAGCAGCATAGCTATAATTGTCAACATCGTCACAGTGCGAGTCGTCAAGCGTCGCACGGCGCCAAGCTGCAGCAGCTGCATGCAACGACCGGCAGCGTATGCCGTCGCAGAACGCAGGATGTAGTTGTCCACGTACAGAGACCGACCGACGAGCGACAAACAACAGTTGCAATACTCTCACCTGAAGAACACATGCAGGACCCGCAGGTGCCTTGTAACGTGATCTTATCCACTGTATTTACCTGAGCATCACGTATACGTCTCCTTCGCATTGAAACGAATCCTATCAGCCTATTACTGCTATTGCCTTGCCTCTATGCATTCTGAGATACTCTATTAAATTAATAAACTAAGCCAGTCGGAAACCATTTGTACTAATTGTATTTACGGCTGTTTGTAGCCATTTACACGAATTATAGGTATGCTTTGTGCAGCGATAGCAAATAGATCACCACTGAAATGAACTTTTCGCACACTATCAGTCTACTTAACAGCACACGTTCACAGTGCCAGTGATAGAAGAAAAGTATGTTAGTTATTAGTAACTAAATGTAAAATATTTTATGTTGCATAATGTCAGTAATTGTTTTATGCTAGATGTATTTTAGACTGTATCGAAATATTTGTAACTTCTGATTCAAACGGAAATACTTCGGGACACTGACAGTCTGAAATACATTATACGTATATTACGTAGAGCCCTCTGTTAACACGACCTTTTTGTCATAGCCATTTCCTAATGCGCATCTTTGCAGCCATCCAGTTGCGCTGCTAGTGACAAGTGAACAGAACTCAGAAAAAAATCAAAAAACAAAAAAAAACAAAACCTACGAAACAAAACTGGGCCATTTACTCAATTTTAAGCGCAAGATTAGCTGATGAATATGCCACAGTAAAGTACACAATGCAGCACATGGTAGTTGTGGCTATCTTCTTTCGTCCCCCAGACACTCATCATCGTCAGACTAAAGTCGTCAGTTTGAACGGAAAAATACGACTAGTGCAGTAAACTAAGAAATTAAGTGGCTGCGGTTTTTTTGATGCAAACTTTCTGTACAGCTGCATGTCTGATAGATTGTATTATTGTCGTCTGACAAAAGGTTTCGCATCGCTTATAATTGCACGAGAGCTAATTCTTAGCGGGTCGTTTGCCTACAGTCGACAACGATAAAACAGCAGCATATCGAGTATCATCATCCTAGAATAAAGACTTCGGTAGTGGCGCGTGAAAAGTATTGCGTTTCATAGACGGACATCTGTTCCAGTCGCGCCTGCGCATAGACAATGCGAAGTTTGGCAGCTAGGGTCATCCGCGCGCTGAACTGTGCTTATTGTAGACAGAACGCGCCATGGTAATTAGGCGGACGTCGGTGTCGATGTGCCTAGCACCGGGTGGGACCGGAAAGATTGGGCCTGTCAGGTCGGGTCGCCGGCTAAGACATCTGAGAGCCTAGGGAAGAAATGGAGCACAGACGATCGCGGGCGCCCGTGCAGTCTGTTGTAGGCTGCAATTATCTATTGGCTGTGCTGCACGTACGTCATTGCAGCGGCAGCGGCGCTTCTGTTATTACACGCTGCCACTCGCTTGTTGCCCTGAGCTGAACACAGCGTCATCCACTAACTGAAGAGTGAAGAGTCTTTGTTCACGGTCTTCTTTCTCCCTTCAGCTAAACACTTCACCTCACTCTCTCGCCGTCATACGTCTCTGACTGTCGCTGTCGGCAGACGACACAACCACGTCTTTGCTTGCGTTATGAGGGATTATTGATAGTTAACGCCGTCTCTTGTATATCGTGTCCCTGCTTTACCCACAGAGATACGATATGATGAGATGAATAATTTGCAAGGGCCAATTTAATCTAGTTCACACAAACTAACAGAACTAAAGCTGTTTTAAACGAACATGGAAAGAGAAAAATCGAATGAGTACATAGATGATTTTCGGTGCTCAGAATTTCAACTTTGCCCTTTAATTTTCCCAAAATCGATATTTTTGCTCCAAATGTTGTATTTTTAAACATTTTTTGCAAAAAAAAATTTCTGACAATTTTAGGGGTGAGAAATTACCCTCACTGCCCCCGTAACAACGCCACTGCAGTCAGTCTTAGTGATGGGCTGGGTCATGGACTACTATCTGCCAGTAGACAGTCGCGAGTGGATGGCGGGATGTTTGATGAGGCTGGAAGCCTGGACGACGTTGAACGAGGACTGGCCGACGCACGCCAGCAGTATGTGACCAGTAGCCACTTGGACTAGCTGACTGACTGACGACGCGACGCGACACGACGGTGAAATTTATCGTTCCCGCCGGTCAGTGAGTCGTCCGCTCGTTATCTGCAGCGACAATAAATCGCCGCCGCTTGATCTTGCGTGACGGACGACACCGTGCCACGTACAGACGGATGGTAGGACTGACCAGAGATTTCTATATGTATCATGTAGGCTTTATGCTATATAAAGTAGGTGCATGTTGTACATAATTATAGGTGTAAGAGTCTATAGACTGACTGACCGAGCTGCGAGGCGATATCACAGCGACTGCAGCAACCAACCACAGTGAATCTGCATGTGTCGTGTGTTTTAAACACCAAATCTGTCGGCTCACACGACCTCAACGCCAGTTTGCGTGGACCGTGAAGCGTAGGCGATGATTTATAGTAGTCACTGTGGTGGGGCGAGCTTAATTGATTTCACTTCTTTTCTGCCCATTCTTATCCTTCTTCGCCATAGGCCTTATATTTCCTTATATTCCTTATATTTCTGCCCTTTTTTTCCTTTGAAGCTTTTCGCAGCGAAAAGATTCAGAGAGGAAAACAAGGATTGCTATTAACTTTCGAAACCCAGTAAAACATATGTTTCGTTGTGTAAGTGATAGCAAGTGCACAATTTCGGATTTGAAATTCGCCAAAAATCGTTTGTCGGTCTGGTTGAAACTTTGCACTTGTTGTCGCTTATGCAGCGACGGATTTCAACTTTTCGCCGTTCCGTTTGGATGTACGAAATTATGACTTGCATTACAGGCTAAACCAGACGCCGATATGCAAAAATAGTTCATTCTGCGGATGCAGAAATATTCAGGAATTTTAACGCCCTTGAAGGCGTTAGCCGCAATATTTTGGCCATGCGGTCAATCGCTTCATCGTCTAGGAAAGTGTTGCAGTGTCAGCAGTGATAGCTCACAAGCACGCGCGTGCAGAAAACATGGTACTCCTAGGCCTACTGCCGTCAGCAAGCCGTGACAGCGCGCTCGATCGTTTGCGTGTGCAGTCAACTTCGTTTTGTCACTGTGTCTGAAACGTGTCATTAATAAGCCATACAAGTCTGTCGCATGTACCCATTCTTCTGTAAAAGTCGCTGAAGATTTACTGTAGTCACTATAGTCACTGAATGAAAGGCAATAAAATACACATTTCACGCAGCTAGGAAGTTGTAATAAACGACAGCAACAATTTTATTGCTCTGCACAACTGAATAGCGCAAAATAAAAGCAAAACACATTACAAATTCAAAAATTAAGACAGTTAAAGATACACACAATGACTACAATAGACAAGACTAAAGACTCAAAAAGAGACTAAAACTAAACACAATTAAACAAACCGCATGAACGATGTTTAGTTTAAACAACTGCAGGATAGGCCTATTTGCAGTAATGTTATCCCACTGTTTCGAGATAGCTACTAGGCCTACGCAATAAGTAATCAACTGATTATTAATTGATTGACTGATTGATTGATTGGCATTTTAGTCTTGTACCGTATGGGGTTACAGAGAATTTCGTTGTGTTAGCAATTGTCATTTAGCATCAGTTAACAGAAGTAAAACTCTGACCAGACTAAAATCTAAAATTAAGCCTGACTGATTTGAGAACTGCAGAAAGTTGTAATTAATCACACGATTACTTTTAAAAAAAATTTTAGTGAGTGATAAATCTTTAACAACTTAACTTTCGACTGTAGTTACGAATGAAAACATTACCCTATGTAAAATACGATGATAAGCAATTAGGCCTAGCGCCTGGTTTACAAACAATGCGAGCTTAATTAATACAAACAGAAACAACGATCAGACACATAATTAGAACATAGGATAAACTTAAACGACATAAATATTTACAAGTTTCATCAGTAATCTTTGATCCCATCGAAATTTTAAGTAAACATAAACTAAACAGTGTCGGCATATGAAAATTCTAAAATTGGAATTTTATAAGAATATATACTTTATCATTTTGGAACTAACAGGCTACTTGTGCCCTGCAGAACTTTTATGCCAATTTTGTTTTTGGTGCCTTTTCCAGGTAGAAGTCCGTACGTACTAAACAGACAGACCAGACCGACAGACAGACGGACAGACATGTAATGCGGCTTGTCAGGATGGCCGCATAACGAAGGCTTTCGTGCACTGTGGCCGGCAACTTACTCTACCACTTGGCCAGTATAAAACAAGTCAAACTGTCAGCGCTTCAGAACTGGTGGATACTTGATTGTCAGTGATGCAAGCTGTATGGGGTGGATGACTTGCGTTGATTTCTTCAGCCTCCGCATCACTCAACAGCGGGATGTAGACCGGATGAACAGTCGTCGTTGTTAGAGTCGACTGTGATGATGATGGCAGCGCGGACTCTACAGACAGGACGTCGTAGTCGACGTTGTTGTCGCCGTGGTCATCGTCAGCGGCAGCCGTCACAGACTCGTACACGTTGTCCGCGATCTCCGAGTAGACGCTCGTAGCCACGTAGCCGTCGAGCTCACGCTGACTTGGATCCAGTGCGATGCCTGGAACTACCGTGGGTGAAGAGGCGTTGCTGTGTTCTCGTCGAGACGAGCTCAAATCTATGCTGTGAACGCCGCTTCGTCTATCATCCGCCGTGGCTATACACACGTTAAGCATCGCCATCGTAAAGTTGGATAAGGCCTAATTTTCGAGAGTGGTTTGCCTACATGCTACAGCAAGAAAGTACAATTTTTAATGATTCAAAATGATGCCATTCTGGTACAATTAAATTGTAGGGCTTTTTATTGCCCACATTTGGAAAGAAACTAGCCTATAGGTTGAACTGCAGAAGTTACTTTGAATACACATAATATCTGGTCACCAGTCGACCTCCTGCAGTGGAAACTCAATAGCGTGCTGTCGCCTAGCGAATACAAATCAATTAAGTAAATTTAACTTTGTATTCGCAACTGCGAACTTTATTCGTCAAGATGCTGACAACAAGTAAACAAAAGAAAATATAAGAAAATACAAAAAATAAACAACTTAACTAAAACAAAAAAAAAAACTAATAATTATCATTTCTAGTTTATGGCACACATGTTTTATCACAGGCTGAACGGTAGTTCAAGCTCTGTGTTAACGGCGACTTCTCTTTCTTATGGGAAAGCCAAAAATTCGACCCCCACAGAATCAAAACCCCTGACCCGATTAAGATAAAATTTGGCACGGTTAATTACGTCGGCGAGGGGACCCGTCATGTAAAATTTTATGCAAATCCCTCCAAGGGGGGCTTCCCGGCAAATGGGTGAAATATACGCAAAAATTTTTATAGCTATCCATATACCTTTTTTTCAGAAACTCACCTATAGGTCAGACCCTTCGGCGGATTTTTGCGCGCGATGGCTCAAACGACGCAGTCTCGCGCAAGGATGTGCTTTTTGGGGGTTAAAAATTTGAAATTAATATTTAACGTATTTATTCGCAAAAATCAAAAAATTACAATGACGCCTATGGGGAAAATTAAGCAATTCTTTAAACGGTCATAACTTTGGCTGTGTATAAGATAGAGTCGCAATTTTTGGTTCTAGGGTATGGTTTTCGGCGATGGCGAATGTAACGGTGTCATTTAATTTTACCCCGGACCCTCCCTGGTTGCCATGGCAACGAAATATGGGACAAAATTGGCTATAACTTGGATTGCGTAAGAGATTTTTGCACCTATAGGGGGATTTTCGGGGATGGGCCATCGAATGCTGCCAATTGCATTTTCCCTGACCGACCCCCGTTGCTATGCCAATGAAATTTGGGACAAAATTGGCTATAAC
>Ga0056128_1001858_pt1 | contig 24399 bp, 15 predicted proteins | sample WorMetLIZISLAND2_FD_71113 | JGI IMG/M metagenome (GOLD analysis project Ga0056128, IMG submission 71113) | Marine gutless worms symbiont microbial communities from Max Planck institute for Marine Microbiology, Germany - Olavius geniculatus... ... | reverse complement strand
GTTTCACATGCTAGCTAGCTCGCGCACGTAAAAAGCAGCAGACATCTGAACTAAGAAATGGAAGGCTACGCTCACAGAAAACAAAATACACTAGACCCAAAATATCAAAGAAGTGATAAACAGATGCTGTACAAGACTGCAACATGTTGATAGCAGGGAGATGGAAGACTCGTAGGCTAAGGCTGTCCGCTGCAAGTGAAACAGAAGCAACTGAAACCAGAACAAACAATATTTTACTTCATTTTGTACTGGTTTATTTCACGTGTCAGTACGCCTGAAGGAGTAATAAAACAAAAATGAGGTTGAAATCTAATGTAATCTAATCTCAAGCTAAAAGCAAAGCTTTTATCTACGGGTCGAAATAAAGATATTGATCGACTGATTTGATATAGCGCTGGGGTGAACAACGGAGAAAATTTTTATGCAAAATAGTACAACACAGTAAAACAGTGGGAGCTGTTTTTTCATTCTCCATGTTTTACTTCGATAGCAATTGTAACGGTAGTTTTGTTAATATTTTAGCAATTTATTGTTTCTATAATATAATAGTATCTAAAACATAACTGTGATGTTTTAGTTAGCAATTGTAACTATTTTCCTCAGCTGCATTTGTGATGACATATACAAACTGCACATAATAATGAACAAATTTTATCACAACATAAACTAGTCAACTTAATAAGTAGCAGTAATGAACACAACAAAATTAAAAGTTCATATAATATCAGGTGTGGCAAAAAAGTATCCCCTCAAGTTGTTGGCCGTTTCCTCAGCAACCAGATGGAATATTAACAAAAACAATTTCACACTTACTGCACTTACTTACTTGTTCTGCATAAACAGGCCAAGCGGCATTTGACACTCTCGTACTGTAGCAAAGTTACGGTATGTTTTGCATGACAACATCGTCATTTTGCACATTCAGAAAATCAGTGCTGTAACAAACAGTGCATACTGATTAAAGCAACTGGATCCATTTTGTGTTACAAATGTCAAAGTGATGCGCAAAATTTATAAACAAAGTTTTAAAGTCTTTTCTTTCAATTTCTTATCATAGTAATTGACATTTTCTCACCAAAACCGAAATTCGTCACTGAACTCAAGCAGGCACTGCAGGTAATCTGGCACAAAAATGTCATCAGTGAGTGTCCCACCCGACGCAGTACAGGCCTAGGTCATTTCGGGGATGGCCTTTCCAGGCAATGCACATACATACACATAATAATAGAACAGCAAGTTTAACCTTTACAGGAAAACCTAATATGAAACATAAAACCCAAAAACAAGGCTGTTAAAAACTTCACTAAAAGATTAAATGCATGCGTGAAGGCAAGCAGTGGACACGTTGAGTTCTCGTAGTCACTTGCAAATTGTTTGTTATGCTGTTCAACTGACAGTGTTTTTCTGCAGCGGAAACATCGCACACCTTCTGTTCTGCATGCAGTCTGCTGCATGAGAACGTGGAAAATGACGACGTGGTCACAGAAAAAATTCAATAACTTTATCGTGTTGCAGGTAATGAAATGCCTTTTGACAATTTTACGTGACTATGAACAGGTAATGAATGTGTAAAGTAAGAAAATAGCAAGAAACTTTAGGGGATCCTTTTTTGCCCGACTTCGCGCACAAACCATCTCAAAACAAACTAGGCCTAATACAAGCAAGCAGTTCTGATTTTAACTGGTCTAGGCAAAGTTCATAACAAAACTATTTCAACGCTTACAAACCGCAACAATTAAAAGAGGTTCTGAATTTCTGAACATTAAAAAAACATCTAGCATCTCGAAAACCCAGTCCATTCACCAAGATGAAGCAAAGTTGCCTCATCTTGTGCAATCATGTGTTTACAAAACCAGAAAACAAAAAAAAACACAATTATCAAATCCTAAAAACAAACAGAATTACGTTAAATAGTAATAACATAACTAGCACGAATTCAGCAGTTGTGACGTCAAGTTGTGGCAAATAATTTCCAGTTTTAATTCCTCTATCAACCAGATCCATTCTGGCACCAAATCCATCAACAACTTCAATGCTATCTTCTCATTTCAACAAATACGAATGACTTAACAAGCTTTTTTAATGGCTACAGTGATAAACTCGCTTTGTCGCAATTTGCGCTCAATTACGACTGTTACGAGTCAGTTTTGTGGCATCAGACAGGGTCCCTGGCCAAAATTCACATGCCAACGCATGCGGGGGATGTCCAGACCAGTGTGACAAAATGGCAGAGTGTAAGATACTAAGTGAATATTGTTATACAAATGTACGATGAAATGATGCATTGCAATTGTACCACTACTATACAACATCACTGTGTATAGTGTATATAATAATATAACATATATGACATATGTTATAATATAACATTACTATTCTTACTTGAATTACTGAGCAACAAGTGCACATCTCAGAAAAGCATAAACTGAAAACAGAGAAGCACTAAACAAAAATAAGACATCTGACATAATTAGTCTCTCAAATGAGTTCTTTCTGTACTCAAATACTGCAACAGTAAGGGGCATTGAAACTACAAAAACTATACTGAAATAATCCTGTCTAACTAAGATTAATTCCAGAAAAGTAATCTGGAAAAATTTAGACCGAAAACTAGTAGTTTTGGTTCTTCAAACTAACAACAAAAATAAACGAATGTCGAATATTCAAAATACGCACATGGTGGCAATATAGCAACTGTCCAGTTTAGTTTGTTTCGTCAACAAATCTACGTAAAATCTTCCAGTGGTGAATCATCGGTGGTGTCCGAAGACACTGGCTGCAGCGATCTACCAGATACAGCAGCTGATCCAGGTGGTATCAGTGGCTTTCGAATAACTGGTGCAGAGGTCGACAATGTAAACACCTCCTCTTCTGGAGGCTTCGAGACCCATGTTCCACAGCCACTGGCATGAAACTTGCGGTAAAGAATCTGCTTGGCAGTTTGAAAGAAGTCGGCTGCATCTTTTGCTGCCCGGTATGATGAACTGCAGTGCTGCAGTAGATCTGAACGACCGAGACTCATTGCCGTCTCACGAAACAACTCAAACAGTCGACACTTGGCTACCCTCGATGTCTGCCCCAGCTTTCTGCAATACAACAGAAACCTTTCAGTTTTACCGTCACGTCAGCATATACAAAAAACAAGAAAAAGACAGACGAAACACGGGTGATATTTGCCCTACATACTAATGCTGCTGCTGCAGCTGTCTCAACAAACAGGCTGAATCTCCCAGCACAAAACGCTTGAGAATTGTTGAAGACTTTTATGGCTTCAGTGCTTCACGTGGTGTTGATGGCAAACGTAAACCTGCCCACAGAACAGAATAGAACAGCAGTAACTTCTGCCTATTGGTAATGGCCAAGAGGTAAAGAAGAGAAAAGTAAACTGTAGGTCTGGCATCGCACTAGCCCAGCATCACAGGATAGGACTGATTTCTCATTCTTTTGCTTAACTATTTTGTCAACCAACCACCAGTTTACGTTCATGAACAAAGCTGATCATGTGGTTTGTTACTCAGCACAGGCACAGACATCATGAATAACCTGCTCACGGTTTTTATGTTTACTCTTTTCAGTTTTTTCTGAGTTTTAGTTTTTATTATTATTCTTTATTTCTTACCTTTTCAGTTTTTTTCCATATTTTAGTTGTCTTTACTTCAGTCATTTTTCGAATTTTGTCATTTTTACATTTAACACTATTTCTATTCTCAGTATCTCTCATTCATTTTTTTCACCACTCTTGTCATCCATCACCCCATCATTCTTTCATTCCATTCTCAAAACTTTTCTTTTTTTTCAAATCCTATCCTCCATAGACATCTGGCACCACCTTGGACTGACTCCACGGCTATTCGGACCTGCTCGCGGTTTTTATGTTTACTCTTTTCAGTTTTTTCAAAGTTTTAGTTTTCATTCTTATTCTTTATTTCTTACCTTTTCAGTTTTTTTTCTTATTTTAGTTGTCTTTACTTCAGTCATTTTCTGAATTTTGTCATTTTTACATTTAACACTATTTCTATTTTCAGTATCACTCATTTCATTTTTCTTCTAAACGTTTCAGTTCTTTTTAATTTATGTGTCTGTTTTTGAGTGCAAATTTTCCATTGTATTGTATTGTTGTATGAACCAGGTTGACCAACTGGTTCGGAACCAGAAACTGGCCCTTAGCGGCCTGTTTTCATACGAGCTCATGGCCTACATCATCCCACGTACACTGCAGATAGGGCATGGTACCCTCACAACAATCACAAAGACAACAATGACGGCAACGATGATGACGACGACAACAGTGACTATGACGACAACAATGACGACAACGAGTAGACCACAACAACAACGTATATATGGCTATAACATACGTGGAGATGACGACAACAAAAAGGTGATACATACGTGGATATGCAGATGCCTTTGGTGCCGTCGGTGAGTTCAACATGCTGATCTCCAATCACCCAGTTCATGCTCAACTCCTTGGTCTTCTGTGTCTCTCGCGGCGGGTTGTATGTAGTTACACGACCCAGCAGCGGATGATTGACGTGGAACCCGGGAGGCAAAGAGTCCTCGATGTTAAGTTCACCATGAGCAAGCCGACAGCACACGGCACGAGACAGGTGGCCGTGATCATAAAGCAGACCTGTCCATCCATCAAAAGGCATTCACGTTAACAACAACCAAACGACAGTCTGGAGCCTTCTGTAGGCTTACATCACCATGGAACAAGTTGTTAAACCATCATCTGGTGTGTAACTGTGTATAAAAAATTCATTTAATCACTCCTCACACGATAGTGTGAGTGTTGTAAGGACGACCTTCAAAGTCTATGGGAAATGGCAAAATTTGACCCTCAGCCAACCAAAAGCCCCTAAACTGATCGTCACCAAATTGGAATGGCGTGTGATAACGTCGTGGACGCCTACCACCAAAAAAATATGGGCTCAATCCGCCCACGGGTTTTTGCTCCCCATATAGGTGAAATATACACCCCTCCTGTTCGAAATTTACTACACTTTTTTGGTTCTTCAACTTTGGTTCTTTACGCTTGTAAGGACGCCTTATGCGTAGCCCCACCTAAGGTTACCCAAATGATTTTTGCTGTTTTAGAGGACTGATATCATCACATCCTCCTTACACACAGTTACAAACAGGCAAGTTTTGTTACATATATACAAATTAATACCACTCCTGAGAAGGGTTTGGCATATACTATATACTTAAGCAAAACGATGCATACTATCAATAATATTATTATTGAACTATCAGCCTGTAAAAAATTCTACTTCAACAACATGCAATAGTTCATTTTTAAGGAACCAAACCTGATCCAATATCAAAAAATAACTGGTGATATACAGTGCTTTTCAGATAAAATTAGCCTACATAGAGCAGAATTTACATGTTTAACAATGACCAAGCTATTGAACAGTCTGGGAAATGAAAATCTCAATCACTGCATTGAAGAGTGGTCATCCTGAACAATGTGTTCAAGTCTTCAACAGCACCACTTATTGAGGCTAATTAAATTCGACAGAGACGTTGTATCGCTCTGTGATGACGACATCTCTGAAATTAAGCAATACCATTCTGCTTTACGCACTCTGCACAGCCAAGCAGTCGTAGATACACAGTCAAACTTCGCACTATAAAGAGTCCTTGGATCTACTCTGCCTGTGTTATCATCATTCGAATGCTACCTGTCTGTCCACACTACTCTTGCTCAGTTACATCTGGGTCACTGCCGGCTTCTGAATGCCTACAAGGCCCACATCACTGCAGGCGTGAGAGATGTCTGTCCCCGACTGTGGAGTGGCACCACACTCCGTCGAACCTTTGTTCCAGTGCCGTGCCCGCCCAACACTACTGACAACTCAAGACCTATGGGACGACCCAGATGCGGTCGCTGGTTTTCTCAAGCTCGACGACGGCTGATGAAAGAAAGGAGCTGCGAGCTAGAACAACAACAACAACACAACAACCATTTATGGACCACCCTTCACCGCAATGACCTAGATTAATCACAATTTATGTAAAGCAAATATCTTCCATTTTTATGCATTACCAGAAATAACACTAGAAGTAGAAAGAAAACATCAGTCGTACCAAGTGTTAGCGATGACAGATAGATGGGGTCGATGAAGTGACTGAGCAGTGAGCCCTGAACCCCAAGCAAGTTCCAGCGACAGATCTTATCGCTGCATGACATCGTCCTCAGACGCTCACCGCGCAGAATGGCATCCCAGGACTGACTGTGGTAGTCTTCCTCAATTGGAATGGTGCCCTCACCTGCAGTGAAATGATGAATATAAAGGCAAAGTCCAGTACCTGCTACAGCACTGCTTACAAAAGTCAGACTCGCAATCAGAAATGCTTTACAATCTCAGAAGTTGCAGCTGATTGGCATCAGCTGATAATATCACAGTGCATTACCACCTAGCACCTAATGAACTTGGCTAATTAAAGTACTGCGAGTCAAATATGTAAATAATGACCGGTTTTATGATAATATTTGTGATATAAACACAAGACAATACACAAAATAAACAATTCTACATACAATAATACACTCATATGGCCATTAGCCAACAATTCAATCAGCTACTTATACAGTTACTATAATATTAGTATAGATAGAACTCATGTAGTGACATCGTCCTACCCATTTTACAAAGAAATCAACTACAAGATCATAAGACTAACCTCCTTCCACTTTGGTCCGAAGAAGACCCTGGACCTTGCTGGTGAACGTCGGCTGATGCATGGAGTCCATAGAATCAGTGCTAGTTGTGTTTGCCACACAGTCCCTACAGAACAGATCATAATACGACAGAATCATGTACCAGTAGCATTCAATTCACTCACTTCATAACAAGGCCAGCCAACGTGCACCATCTGACCAAACTATAACAACAGACATGATGAAAACGAGATATAAATAAATATATCTTCTGATTCGCAATTAACATTGTGACAATGGCTGACGCTATATCAAATCGTTTTTGGATTAAATTAAATTAGATCAGATCAGATTAGAAAGTAGCATAATTAATCATTATTAATTAGACCCTATTACTGGTCAATGTGACCACGTATCTATATTGCACGGTTATGTAGATACGAGGCTTCAAAGATACTGGGGTCACAACCTTGACCTTTTGGGGTCAATTGATGTTATTGGTCGCATGATCATTGGATCTGCCTACCCTATCCTAGCACCAAACCAAAAGCTGATCCAATGTCTGGTTGCTGAGATATACCCATCTGAAGATGGCATATGTGTACACCCGTCCTTGGCACACAGCCACACTGAGCAACAATAAGCTGACACGTTGCAAGCCAACTGAATGGCTGACTGAATGGGACTATCGCTGCTGTTGATGATGATGATGATGAAAGACGAATTAACTTAAGTGTGGCATTAAGTCCTAAGACTACAAGGACACGTAACAATAAGCCTAAACAGTGAAGTCACGTAATAGTAGTCAGTACAAGGAGACGTTGTTAGTCATGACTGTAAGACCAGGCAAAAAGTTCGGTTTTCAGTCTGCTGCGGAAAACTTGCAACGATGGAGATGACCGGACCGACTCTGGCAGACTGTTCCAGACCGATGCAGCAGTCGCTGGAAAGCTGCGGTCGCCAATGGTAGACCACACAGTGCGTGGAACGACCAGCGCCAATGTAGTCGAAGAGCGCAGTCGTCGACGTGCGTTGAGGAGTGACACGCACTGAAGATCTGAGGCCAGGTAGCCAGGTGCAGAGCTGTGGAGGCAGCGATACACCAACACCGGAACGAAATACGTTCCGCCATCCGAAGCCAGTGTAATCTGCACAGTAACGGCTGAAAGTGGTCCCAATGACAAGCTTTGAAGATCAGCTATGCAGCGGCGTTCTGCACAGACTGAAGCCTGTCCACGAGTTGCTTCGAAAGACTGGCAAGAGTTGCGGAGCCGTAGTCAAGCCTGGAAAACACCAGCGCCACGACGAGCGACTGCATCACGTCGTTTGACACAGATCGACGTATGCTTCGTAGTTGTCGAAGAACAGCAAAACACTTCGAACATGTCTGACTGACTTGGGTACGCATCGTCAGGTCAGCGTCAATAAAAATACCTAGATTGTGCACTCAACTGACAGGCGACACGAGATCAGAGCCAACAGCCAATGGATCGGAAGGTAGCTGACGACGGGCTGAAGCCAATAGTATGGCTGCATTCTCCCAGACAAATTTTGGTAGCAATATATTTTTTAAACCCAAAATACCATACATCACATTTCTATCACGGCTCACATTATAAATGAAATAAATAACAAATCCTTTTCTAAGAAATTTGCAGACCTTGGTGAAAAAAGAGCACCATCACCACAAGGTGCTGTTGATATGTAGAGGTGAAACTGTACATCCGGGTTTACGCGCAGTTTACCAGAATCTGACGGCTCGATGATCGTGTTATTCTTTCCACTGGAGTACTCCAGCAGCTGGGAATACAGGAATCTGAAAAAATGCACAGGAAAAGACAGAACACAAATTCAATTTAAACTCAGCTCGCATAATGATAACATTAATACTGGCAGTTACCGTAAAGAAAGGTATCTTCTGTGCAAGAAATATTCTCAACATATCTTCGACTAATCGAAATGACAGTTACTGTTTCTGAATTTTGTTTCGCTGGTCAATTTTTCAACTTACTCCTAGTTAGGCTGGTACCGGTATCCAGAAAATGCATCTTGTGGTAACTGCCAATGTGGGAGTTAGTTACAGCCCAAATGCAATTACATGTATATCAGTCAATCAACAGTACTCAACTATGCACAGAATAAACAACAGAAGTAAAAAATACCAAATAAACAAAAAATGTCTAAATAGAGAAGCATTTGAACAGCATAAACCTACGCCAAAATGCATGTTTTATTTTACTTGTGGCTAAACCAGAGCCGACATCTAGCAAGAAGTACTAAAGTGCCACTATCCCATTGAAAATGCATTACATGAGTAAGAAAGAAAGCAAATTGAGAAAGAATTTCTGACCCCTAACAAACTCATCGTTAATTTTGGGACCCAAATGATTGAGTAATCTTCTGAAAGTCCGACAAATACTAATGTTAATAACAGGAAGTAAGAAACAGCAAAGCAAACAAATAAATCATTAAAAAGCAAACCTCAGAAGACCACGTCTAGCAACGATCTCCGCATGGGAATCATTAACTGTCTGCCCTTCCAGACTCAGAAATGTTCCCGTTATGCATCGGTTACCTACAACATCAATACTTTATATGATGTGGTGTAACGTACATGCAAGTTGTATGCAGAAACAGTGTTGTTATTACATAACAATACTAAAATTTTCACCATGCCTAAAGCAGTGCCTAAAAGCTTACATGTATAGTTTTTTAAATTTCATGCTCAACACTGATCTTACGGGTAATATAATGAAGCGGAAGATACCCGACAACATCATGCCAAGTAATACAGATGTCATAAGCTCCTTGCACACAAGTCAGGTCAGAATGGCTGACCATTCACAGATGTACCAGACCAACCAACCGTCCATCTTCTTCTTTCTTTATTTTCCATCACAATGATGATGAGGCTGCTATTAGACGTCTCCATTTGACTCTGCGTTGCACCATGGCCATTGCTTCGTCAAACTGTATGTTCCTCGTGTCTATGTCTTGTTTTATATTCTCTATCCACTTCTTAACCCTCCATATTCGGCTGCAAATAGTACTAGCCATGACTATACAGCTACCGTTATTCTAGCAATGATGAACAATCTTCTCAAAATTGACACTTAAAACACATCATAAATTTTTTGTCAATCTGCAGGCTCCATAAAGACTGAAGAGTGAAGACGCCACCCAGGACATCCACGTCACACGTGGCTACGGACCCTGGAAGCCTACCTTCAGCCATTCAACACGGACCAAACTCAGCGTGGCGACGTGCCCCAGATGAAGGACGACAAAGATACCTCAAGAAAATGACTATGCTGCAGTTCGGGGATTATGAAAACTATTAAAAAAATACAAACAATCTTATAAAATTTTAGCAGACGACTACCAACCAGTTGCGAGGCTGACAACGCATCCGCTGTCAATGTTGTTTTGGCTTGAAGTCATCACAATGGCAGCCATCACCTTACGACCAACCATACTCTCCACGACCGTCGCCGCCAGCATGTTGAACTTCTGATGAGCTGCGGCGGCAATCTTGTCAAACTGAGTTGCGTTCTCATCAAGTTTCATCAACTTAACACGCAACACATACACATGGTGCTCTAAATCGTAGTTGAGCATAAAATAAAAAATGTTCCGTAAATCTAACATAAATTTATCTTAGAATCATACATGTTCAAGAGTGATCATGTTTCATAAAAAGCCGGACCCCTAAGGCAAGTCGGCATAAATCTATCAAAATATGTTCGCCTAAAATGATTTTCACACAGTGCACTGCCATTCAATTGTGGATTCATTGTGCTTGAAAAATTTGATATGGGCTGAGTACCAGCTGCACGGCTTCCATAGCAACAAGAGCAGACGAAAAAGGTCTGGGCTGACTTGGAACAGACGATTGTGGACGAGGCCACTGACCAGTGGAGGAAACGACTCAAAGCCTGCGTCAAAGCCAAAGGACAACATTTTGAACATTTACTGTAACTTTGGTCATACGTGTAGATTGCTTGTACCAACGTTTCTTTGATATTAAAGCCGTTTTGTTGAAGTTATAACAAGAAGTTTCAGGGACCAGTTTTTTATGAAACACAGTGTAGTAAGAGATCAGCAGTAACCATGCCATTACTAATTAACAGCAGCACCCAGTACAAAGTAAGTAACAAGCATCACAGGCCACTGCCACACTCACAGCATTAAACAACTGAAACAAGATATATAAACTATTACTGCTGCTACTGTTGAGTGTTGACTTCGGTTTAATAATCGAATTCTTCTCATGTTACTCAAAGTTTAACATACGGGCCCAAAGGTGAACCTTCTTTAACCGCTAAAGCAGGACTTTTGACCATACTAAACACTGCCTTTTCCATCACCAAAACAGCAGCATCAAAACAACAACAAAGCAGTAATAGAATAAGCAGAAGAATACAGACCGAGGATGGAGTTTCATTCTGTTGATAACTGCCCTCAGCCATCAGCACACGTAATGCCACGTCAGCTGCCTCCTTCTTCCCTTCTTTCTTGTTTGAACTCTCCACGTATGGAAACCACCGGCCATCCATCATCACAGCCATTTTGAATCTGTCACACATCGTGTTCAATAGCAGATGTAAACTCCTTCCCAAGCCCATAAAACGGCACTGATCTCCATTTCCTCAGCACTCAAGCAGACACAGTTTACACTATCAGACCACAGATAATATGGGGCTGGTACATCGCGTGGCGTGCCTGTTCACTCGCAGCTTTCGCTAGTACTCACTGCCAATGAGGAATGGCCAATCTGAGTTGATGTGCGTGACTTGGTTACATACTAAGATGGTACACCTGCAAACGGTCACCCGTATCAGTACCCGTATCTCTTCCTTTTGACATCCGCAATAGCTGTTCATTAGCTTCCTTCCATCGTAAACTCAAAACATTCTATTTTTCAACATCTAGCCATGTTTAGTGGCCTGCCTCACTCCTTACCTCAGCGCCTCAGATTCAGTGAGTTTCTCGCTGACATTGTGCGCTTTATAAACTAAACTTACTTACTTACTTACTTACTTACTTACTAACCTGGCTCAATGTAGTGTAACCTCATTAATACAACTAACAATGTTACACTAGACCAATCTGGCAACAATATTAAATAATATCAAAACTATGTACATGCTTTTTTCTGGTATTCTGCCAACTGTCTTTTTCAAACTAATTCTATCTGAGAATTGCTTCTCTTACAACAGCATTGGGCTAACTGTTGCTGTTATCGAATGTATATGTAAAAAGCATAATTGGCATAAATATATTGATGTAGTATATTTACTATAGTTCGGTCAAATGAAAGCAAGAATGCATCAAAGACAAACCATCCAATCACTCGAATGATGACAAGCCAAGAATAGCTTCATTTCTTTTTGCAGTCAGTATAGTCAAATCTGAAAATCTGGCCTAAAATTTTGCTACAGCCAATATCCGGTTTATCTCAAACACACACACACACACAGAGAGAGAGACATAGAGAGATACACACACAGGTCGATGTGGTGGTCCAAATGATCCGATGCACTTCACTTCAACATCAACATGCCGAGACTGGGCATACTCCATCAGAGCACTCACGGAATTCTTGTTCAGTGCTGCAAAACTTTCACCGGTCAAACTCAATGCACCAGCACCTTCTGGCATCTGACCAGGTGACACATCATCGACACCGGAAGTATCTTCGATGCCAAGAGCAGCTGCGAATGGATTGTGCATTGGCATACAAGAGTCACGCAGATCATCGAGTGACCGAGCGCTAGGAAGCGACGACGATGGGCGAAATGACAGAGCAATCAAACTGTCGGGCAAGGATTTATATGATTCCGATTCAGCAGAACTGCTTTCTCGGTTCAATGTAAAACTGCTTCCCGGATGCATTCCATATGACAACATGTTAGTATCATCCATCGAGTGTAACTTGACTTCATGCGACATTGCTGCTTTGTACGTAGCGTCAGCTCTGACGAGCTGTTTTGGGGGTAATGGTGGTTTGAACTTACCTACTGACTGATCCACTCCTAGACCACTTGAAACTTCTGAACTGGCAACACACATTATGTCACGGAGAGTTGGTTCTGACCTTACTGTTGGCTGGCTGATCATAGCTTTCATAGTTCCACTTATGTCTACAATGCCAGCCTGACTGCTAATATCAGTTACCGGCAGTGGTTTGGAATCGTTTGGTTTAAGACTGCTATCAATCTGTCCACTGTCTGAAAACTGCTCAGCATCTAGCGGTGTTTGATGACACTTTGACTGACTGCTGGCAGACATGAAAGAACTACCAACAGTGCCGACAAGTCTGTCTCTCAGAAGAAGCACACCGCGACCCCTGCCAGCTGACTTTCTCAATTCAACAAATGTTTGCGATGAGTCACCAAGACTTGGTTTCTGTCTTGAAACATCAGACGTGTCAGCAGAACTCACAGTGACAATGGTACTGGTTAAAGAGTCACTGGCAGTGATTAACAACCCAGTGGTATGAAAGCTGTCCTGCTGGTGAACTTGGCCAGCATTTTTCACTGAACAAGTCATGACCTCGTTCGCTCCACAACCCCTGCCAGCCGGCTTTCTTGACTCGACAAACATTTGTGACGACTCATCAAGACCTGATATCTCTGTCGAAACATGTGATGTGTCGGCAGAACTCACAGTGGCACTGCTACTGGTTAACGACACAGTAGGACGAGAGATCTCCTGCTGGTGAACATCCTGCGTTGAACTACCCAGGCTCATGTTTTCAGCATCTGCAGCTGTCTGGGGAGGCATCAACCCACAACTTGACAATGCAAATGTGTGATAATCAACCATAGCTGGTACATTAGTATCACTGATAGCTGCAGCTGGTATAATGTCAAATGATTCTGATGTACCACTAAAAGTTGGCTCATCCTTCACAGCATTTACTCCAATAGGAACCACAGACTGTGAAGACACACTGCGAGTTAAACTGTTCACCACCTCACTACTTCTCCGCAGACTATTAAAACCAGAGTTATGTGCAGAGTAAACATTTTGCTGGGTTTTTAACACCCATCTCGGTGGCTGTTCTGAAATTTTGTCGACTAGTCCTTCTCGCTGCATTGAATAAAGTACACGGTTAACATTTTTCTTGGGGCATGACAAAATGCGAACAAGCTCACACACTTCAAAGCCATCTTTCCTGCTGGCTGCAAGTTTCTGTAATATCTTTCCTTTAAGATCAGAATCAGATTTGTTTGTAAATTTACTGCCATAGCCATTTCCACGTTTTAGATGTTTTGACGTGTGAGAATAACCGGGCCTGGCTGCATGGAAATGAGAAACATGAGAGTTCATACACTGATTAGCAGGAAAAGACATAAATTCCTGACCAAATTCAAAACTATGTCTAATGCTCTGCTGACCAAAACTGTATGGTGTGCCAAATTGCTGTGGATTATAAACTCCTGAACTTGGCCTTGGTGCAGAATGCAGATGTTGTGAATTGTGTGGAAAACGGAAATTTCCTCGCATGCCATTCCACTTCTCATGACGAAATCTCTTAGCATCTGGTGCATCATACTGGCCAGCATATCCACTGTGATGACCATATGCAGGATCACCGTACGGAAAACTTCCACTGTGATACTGATACATCATTGCAGTTCCAACCAGAATTGAAGCAGCTAAAATGAAACAAAAATAAACAGCTATTTTTAGTTTTGTGTAAAAACAATTGGGTACAACGGGTACAAACTGGATAGTCTCAACTGGTGCTGTCGTCTTTTTAAAGGGGTGCCCCTCTTTTGCTCCCTCACTCGGAGAGACCCCCTTTACCCAGTGGAATGAAATTTTGTCACGAAATACTAGAGACTCTAGGCTATCATGTGATGAAAACCCAAAGTCTCTATCTCACCTGGTCTTGAAACGGTACCGAGTTACACTAATGGCAAAGTAGACGCTAGAGTCTAAATAGACACCAGGGTTTAAATGCTAGCTTTAAATCGATGCTGGCATTTAAATAGACACTAGCATTTAAACGCTAGCGTTTGAACAGACGCTAACGTTCAATTTGACTCTAGCAGCGTGGCAACGTGAAAACTAGATGCTCACCTCTAAATAGATGCTAGACTATAGATGCTAGTGTTTAAATGCTAGCATTTAAATAAACGCTGGCTTTAAAAAGCTGGCATTTGAATAGAGGCTAACGTTCAATTTGACTTTAGCAGCATGATAGCGTGAAAACTAGATGCTAACGTCAAAGTAGACGCCAAGCCCGTTGAGAAGCCGGGTGGGGTAGGGGGTAAGCTACCCCAGGCCCCGCGACGTTTGGGGGCCCCGCCATCGCTCAGAAATATAAAATACACCAGAATGCACCATTTGAAAAACATTCAAAAATTTTCTCCCCAAAGGGGCCTTGCAAAAACGTTTTGGGGCCTCGCCAGAATGTTTCCCCGAGCCTCGCTGTGGCTCTCGACGGGCCTGGTAGACGCAAGGGTCTAGACGCCGGCGTTTAGACGCTAGTGTTTAAACGCTGCATAGACTCGCTGCATAGACGCTAACTTGACAGACGTCTGATATTTAGTGCTACTGCTAGAAGACAGGTTCCGTTAAAACGAAACAGAAATCAAACTCAAAAATAAGTTATAACAGGGTGCAAATTTCAATAAGCAAATACATTACTGGCAAAAATAGCAGTGCTGAGCACGAAATTAATCCACAATAATTCAAAAGACCATGCAAAGTATTTATCTTTCCAAATTCACACGGCATGGAAAACAAAACCGTAAACAACGTAAATCCCCAGTCCCCACAGCTGAGAATTACCCTACCAATGTAGTAAATAAGTAAAATTGTTATGGCCACTGTCACTGATCCTCTGCGGCACGTACGGTGTGCAGTGCGACTGATAAATAGGCTACATCTAGCATTATAGCAAGTAGATTAGTACTAATCACTAGTTTGCACCTGGAAAAACTTAAACACTCAACAGAAATTAAAACAAATTTATAACAATCTTGTATGTTGAATTAACTACAATTTTCCAAAGTCCAAATAAAGTTGTCGCCAACAGATCTACAAATTCGTTCATAGGCACTAGACTCGTAGTCATGATTCATAAAAAATCTCATAAATTCACTTAAGCTGCGTTCTCACTGTGGGCGTTGACTACATTTAGCCTGCGCCCAATCAATGAACCAGGGTTCGAGCAATAGGCCTAGGCCCTAGACCTGAATTTTCAAGACGTCATGTCTTCCAAGCTACCAAACTTAGACGTCACTGTACAAAATTTAGAAGTCATGTAGGACCTAGTCAGCCTACAAGAAAAATACTCGCGCAAAAAAAATAAATAATGCAAAACGATGATAAGCCAATGTTTTGAAAGAAAGCGATCAATTCGCTTTATGCAAAATGAAGGATGCAGCGCAGTGGTTGCCATGCCACGTTTTCATAAAGCATGAAAACACGACAGTCATTGGACTAATAACATTCGAAAACTGATTCTGACGTCAGTTTGCAGTTCATTATAAAAATAGACATAATAAGAAGTAGTTCGATTCGATCGGACGTCGTGACGTCGACGTCTGAAAATTTTGGCGCACGGGTTGATTTTTGGGCGTATTTAGTATTTACGCCCAAACGCCCGCTAAACAGTCATTGGACTAAAGAAGCATTCGAAAACTGATTCTGACGTCAGTTTGCAGTTAATTATAAACAAATAGACATAATAAGAAGTAGTTCGATTCGATCGGACGTCGTGACGTCGACGTCCTAAAATTTTGGCGCACGGGTTGATTTTTGGGCGTATTTACGCCCAAACGCCCGCTATATAGGCCTATTGAAAATTTTGCAATGAACTGATCGATTGAATATAAAATTTTATTTAGCTCCCCCACCTTCAAACTTCTCTGAAGGCATACCGTTCAACTTTTTAGCTAGGCCTACTGCTACATTATTGATGATACGTGTAGGCCATGACTTGCTGTCGATCTCTCCAAACTCTACCCAGCCCAGGCCTACTGTAGCCTATAGACCTACTCGATATCCTGATCTGTCATCACTCTTTGCTCGATCGCGCTTAAAAACCATTGATAGTTCATTAGTTTTATCGCTATTCAGTTTCAGCGCCTCATCTATGAAATCAACTTTTTCACTCACGTCGTCGGTCACGTCCTGGTCAGCTATCTTCCGGTTCCTGATTCATCACTTATTTGCACCAGTGTCATCATCACTCTTAAGCCTAGGCTACTATCACTTCTTCTTCAGTCGCTTCTTCTTTCTTTCAAACCGCAGAACTTTCTTTTTTTAAAAAAAAGTCCAACCCTCAATGCAATAGACCTCGGACATTCCTTTGGACTAACTTTACTCTCTGGCTGGACTGTCAACGATTTTCCTTGCTCGCGGTTTTTTTGCTTTCAGTTTTTTCGCTGGAGTCTGGGCAACTCTCTCGGCTTGAGCCTATAGGCCTATAGCGCATGGCTGTTTCACGCACGCCCGTACGAATGACAGATAGACGTACGGAGAGGCAATACGCGTAATGCGGTCTAGGCTATACATACGCCCAAGTGTACAAGTGATTTGAGCAAAACTCACGTGACACGCGACAGCGTCGGTGCTGCCACCTGGGAAATCAGTACGTACGGAGGTCTCGTTGAACTTATTATAGGTCGAAACTCAAACGGTTAGAATTCACGTCCTGTGCTAAAAATTTCATCCGCGGTTGTCTTGGTCTATCTGTAGTAATTTTGGTACCATTCACTGTCACGGTTTGTGCGGTTGCAGCAAGCGCTGTTGTAGCGATGTCCGAAGTTTATGGGAAGGCCGATATTTCGACCCCCCACAGCTCCCACATTTTTCAACCGATCTTAACGAAACTTGAAACCAAGAAAGATATCCAAAATACGACCCCACAAGCGAATTTTGGTTGACAGGGAACGCCGGAAAAGGGGTCTGCGCAGGGAGTGCATTTTGGATGACTTGTGTTCTTTCCCTTTTGTATTCTTACCCTCACCTCCAGGTCACACCAGAAGACCGATTACGACCATTTATGGCTCAAAACGCGTGTTTCCAAGTAAAGTAGTGCCTTTTGGGGGTCTCGATGATAAAAATAATGTTTGGGGGATCAAAACTCCCCCAAAACATGATTTGTTGGGGCCTGAATAGGCATTTTAAGCCAAATTTACGAAATTTTCGAATCGCGATATCTCGAAAAGTACGCATTCGATCAACACGAAATTTGGAGGGAAATATCAGGTGCACAAAGGGACTTCGTGGGTGGTCTAGCATTACAAACTTATAATGGGGGTCTTGATGATAAAAATAATGTTTGGGGATCAAAACTCCCCCAAAACATGATTTTTTGGGGCCTGAATAGGCATTTTAAGCCAAATTTACGAAATTTTCGAATCGCGATATCTCGAAAAGTACGCACTCGATCAACACGAAATTTGGAGGGAAATATCAGGTGCACAAAGGGACTTCGTGGGTGGTCTAGCATTACAAAATTGTATTTCAAGATGGCGGCTGCCTCCATCTTGGATTTTTGCACAAACAGCAATAACTGAGCCCCGCTGATTGACGCAAATAAATGCAATTTTGCAGTAATGTAAACAACTGCCACCGGAAATAGACCATTTAACCAAAATCGACAAAAATAATAATTTTAAGATGGCGGCGGCCGTCATTTTAAATTTCATTTATCGCTCATAACGCGTTTACTATTGCACACATTGCACGAAATTTGGCACGTGTATTAAGTTTGAGGTCCTACATACATGTATGCCAAAATATTGAACAAAAATAAAATCCAATATGGTGGAAGGCGTCATCTTGGATTTTTGCACAAACAGCAATAACTTAGCCACCGATTGACGTAGACGAATGAAATTTTGCAATAATGCAGAAAACTGCGACAAGAAATAAGCAATTTGACCAAAAACGACAAAATGATAAATTCAAGATGACGGCGGCCGCCATTTTAAATTTTGTTTATCGCTCATAACTCATTTACTATTGCACGAAATTTGGCACGTGCATTAACTTTGAGGTCTTACACATATGTAGGCCCTGTGCCAAAATATTAAACAAAAACTAAATCCAAGATGGCGGCGGCCAGTAGATCGAGTGACCAAAATCGACAAAAATAATAAAAATAATAAATTCAAGATGGCGGCGGCCGCCATTTTGAATTCCGTTTATCGCTCAGAACTTAGTTGCTATTGCACGTACTGGCACGAAATTTCATAGGGCCTATGCGAGCTAAGTTTGACGTTCTACATTTAGTTATGCCATAAAATCGAACAAAAATGAAATTTAACACGAATGTGCAAATGTGCAAATGTGCAAATTTGTGCAAATGGTGGCCGCGACGGCCACCATTTGCACAAAACATAACAAATCAACTGCCGACTGAACAGATTAATAAAATTTTGCAAGAATGTGGTTAGTTGCTACTGGAAATAGGTCAACAAGTAAAATAGATAGAAATAGAATCGAAAAGTAGTAAATTCAATGGCGCCGGTCACCATTTTTAATGTCGTTCATCACCTATAACTGCTTTTTCACCCATCTGCACGAAATTTGGTATGTAGACTAAATTTGCGGTCCCGCATATACAGTCTTGCCATTACATTAAACAAATGCTGGAGATAGTAGTAGTAATAGTAGTAGTAGTAGTAGTTGTTGTTGTTGTGTACAATGTTAATTGTTCAGTGATCTTTCAAACTTTAATAAAACCGCAAATAACATATGTATATATAAAAACTGCAAGCAATTCATTTAATGTTGTATAAGCGCTGCTGTAAAACGGCAAAATCAAAAAGTTTAAGCACGAACATTATTTATGTATTAGCTAAGACATTTATGTCTGGCTACTGAGAACAGATTAAATGTCTAAGCTAATACGTTAAAATGTACCAGCATTGATGACCTTGAAAAACCTTGAAATCTAACAATCATTTTTTGTGTTTTTCGCAATTTGTGGACATGATGCATATTTTAACAGTGAATCGCACAAAAATTACAACAGACAGACCACAACAACCTGAGTAGGAAATTTTCAGCACAGAACGTAGTTTTGACGTTCTAGGTTTAAAATGTCCTGCGTATGCGGAAACCTCTAAGCTTCTGGGCTTCTGCAAGAAGCGCTATAGCAAGTGTTCGACTTCACTTTTACCTTTACTTTTCACCTTTCTTGGACTGACAATAATATTACGAAAAAGGTCTTTACCTCAGTCACAAGAATATAACTACGCCACCGGTGGAAGATCGAGTGGTTAATGCTAAGGACATCAGTAGCATGCTTGTTCATATGGAACATTTCACAAAGTGATGACGATGGTTAGTGGTACTTGGGCTATTAGGCCTGGATTGACAGATATGCGGGAAAATGATACAGTATGTTATATAGTGATAAATCCAGATATGGCAGCGCAGGAGGTCAAAAGACTGCTCGCGCCTGGAAATTTTTTTCTACGATGGGGCCCGCGGATGTCAGTTCGTGTTGATTTAATATTTGCGTCGTGGTAGAACTGGCCGGGAGCGTGTGAAATTAAAGGCGTCGGTCGGTGTCCGGCAAGTCTGTAGCCTACGTCCAGTCCAGTCCAGTCCACACGTACGGGGTACCTGTCTCGTCGGTTTCCCGCCACGCCGTACGTGGTCGTGCGGCTGGCTGTCAGTGCGGCGCTGCCACAAATCACGATTAGCCCGAGCAACAATCGTCGGTCGGCGTCGCTTAATGCACGTCGTCGCATTCATTGTCACTACGGCATTGTCGGAAGCTGCGCCGCGGCGAGGCGAGGTCCTGCCGCTATGAGCCACCCACGACGCCCTGCCCGGCCCGGCCCGTCTTGACCCGCGATAAGTCGCCACTGATCGGCCGGTCGGTCGCCGTTCGTCCGTCGATCCACATTAGCAAGTGTCGACGGCCCCGGCAGTCAGACCGGCCAAGTCTCACGCTGTCGGATCGCTGTCTTTATTGAAAGCTGTCGCACCGCACAACATACAACGCTAGCTCGCAAAGTCTCTGTCCAGACTGCATAAACACCGTTCCCAGCGAACGAATCATTAACTTAATGAATATAAGTATAATAAGGAAGTAAAAACACGCACCTTGTTTTTCCGTGTACGGTGTCCGTTTTTCGTCGCTTTGCAGGTCAACTTGGTTTTAGTGTTAAGTCGACGCGTTATCATGCGATAGTTTAGCTTCAGGAAAACTTTTCATAAAATTATTAATCAAGTAAGAACTCTAAATAGATTTTTCTCTGCATAATAAAAAATAAATTAATAATAGCGGCATCTACAGGGTGTGCCAAAAAGTAAGCTATTGTACTTTTTCCATATCTTCGCTAAATATTGACCAATTTTCACAATTATTTCATTTGTAGACTCTGGAAGAAATTTGCTATTCAGTGACATGCACACCACAAATATTATGTTTCTACACTACCTTGTAAAATATAAATATCCAAAAACGTACAATATCTGCAGATGGCAATAAGGTCGAGTGGTAAATTTTTGAAGTATTTAAGTGAAATGTTGAATATAAGTTATAATAAATGTCAGAAAGGTTTAGGTGTCGCTACACAGTAAGTTTTCATCTTTCAAAAAATAGTGCACAGCTCGTAAGGACGCACAATTGAAAAAAATTGCTCTGTATGCTCATGCAGTTAACTGAGCAAGATTGCAGCCATCAACCGGCATTAGTGTACATTGAAAAATAGTGCAAAGCAAAATCGTTCATATTGTTTAAAAATGTTTAATATGTTCTCCAATGTTTTTGGCACTTACTATAACTCATATTTTAACAATTACGATAAATACTTCAAAAATTTACCACTAAACCTTTTGTCCATCTGTAAACACTGTATGTTTTAAATATTTATATTTTACAAGGTAGTGCAGCGACATAAATAAGTGTGGTGTGCATGCCACTGAGTAGCAAATTTTTTTACAAAGTCCACTGGTGAAAAAAAACTGTAAAAATTGATCAATATTTAGCGAAGATATGGACAAAGTGCAATAGCTTACTTTTTTGGCCCACCCTGTATGTGCTGTGTCTTTGACTTTCAAAATTACCAGGTAACTACTAACTAGACAATTTAAAATACTTATTTATTGATTTTGCTGAACGAAACGCTGTTACTATCGATTAGTACTTCTACCACTTTCTTGACGTTAATACTTTACACGTTAGTGTAGCAACGCGTTTGAGGCGAGATGTGATATTTAATGATAGCTTCTGTGGAGAACATAAATGAAAAATTTCAAAGATAGGTCAATATGAGCTTGTAGCCAACAAGAAACACAGCTGCCGCAAGGGTAGGACGATGATTTTTTAGAGTCACTACAGTCCCATACACGCTATGGTAACGCTGCTATATCGAATGCTACAATTAACGTTAGGATACGATAGGTAATTCGGCGCACCTAGTGATGGCAGTAGGCAGCAACTTTGTATTCAAAATTGAGGGCCAAACGGCTGCAGATAGAGACATGATTATAATTGACAGCCTACAGGAATTTGTCATTGCCTTATCCAAGGGTACATTGCCGACCCCATACGACGTGCTGTTTAGCTACAATACCGCACGACTGGCATGGCAGAGTACGTAATGACCCTTCAAGGTTATCTAAGGTAAATGTTTTCCTATCATCTGAAATGGCTTATGCGACTTTCAATAGCAACCTTGGCCATATCTATCACCGTTTCTGAGATACGGCGACTTATCGGTTGAAAAAAGCAAATTTTTTTTTCCCACTTTTGTTCAACCTCAAATTCAAAAATGTTTTCTTTGCAGTAAATTGCTGAAAATTTGCATTAAAAAGAAGCCACATGCATTACTAAAAGTTTAATAAGTTTTCTGGTAGAAGCTATCGTTTAGCCACAATATATGCGTTACAGACGACATAGCGGCCAAAACGTGATGGCATAATGACTCGCAAATTAGATGTCAGCTGGTAATAAGATTTTAACGTCATATAAGCCTACATATTTTGGCCATCTATATATTTATTTTTTTGAATTTACTTAAAATTACGTGGCAAAATACGTATGCAATGATGAGATCGGGTCTAATAACGAACATCTATCACGCCGTGGTGCTTTATTTGACTCATTTGTAACCGTGCTAAGTCGGAAGAAACGATTTACGTTCGTCAGCAAACGTCATTCACGCGAATGCCCACAGCTAAGCAGAATGAAATATTACCTTCATTATGGAGCTTCAACCCTCTATCGTCCATTTTATACTGAGAGACTGTGTCCAGTCAAAATTTACCTGGCATTATTGTCATGCAGTGGCCGTTCGCCATTAATGATGCAATGATTCAGCGGTTAGTGGATATAGGTATCATAAATCTGGACTACATTGTATCGCAGTGCATTGTTTAGGTACAGACAGTAGGCTACAGAGCAGCTGAATGCTAGGCATTTGTGACGACGATAATGTACACTCTGGGATCTTTGTGTCTAAATTCCGCGTATTTTTGTGAGTCATCAAATTTATGAAGGAGCCCGCAAACGATATACCTTTGGTACACACATGAATAAAGCCTAATCTAGCGTCGACCAGCGTAAAAGTGAATTAAAATTAAAACTAAATTCGCCAGAAATTCATTGTGTTCACTGGTCAGTGGCGAACAAAAATCAAGTATGTTGTTATTGTAATGCTGTAGGACATTGGACTATCTGTCGTTCCGATGGCTTGTTAGTCAAAGCTAATTTGCTTGCTTTTTTGTTTCACTGTTACTGGTTTTGCTATCATTTTATGGCAAACAAAATGTTTTTAATAACGGCATAAAAGAAACAGCGAACGACACTGCTGATCATAACAGTACAGTAGAAAAGCATTGATTCTAAAAAATGTTTGCCGAACGCGTTGAGTGCAACCAAGAAAGCATATAAACGACGGACTTGGCGTAAATTCGTCAAACCAGCGAAGCGACAATAGCACGCACAAGAATCGTATTACGAGGTCGTAATGACACCCGCTGTTTATGGGTTTTTCCGCTCGTGAAAATCGTCTTGGTCGGCAGGTGAAGTCACCCGGTTGTCGCGTGTCGACACGTTCGCTGCCCATCAGGTGCGTTGCGTTCTTGATATAATACACCCGCGAGGTACGGCGCCGGCGGCTGAAGGAATGATCTATTCGGGCGCAGGCAATACGCAAAACAAAGACGCCCCGACTGAACATAAACCTAATTACGAGCGTGCCGAGTGTCACTGTCCTGGCCTGAACGCCCGTCCGTCTTCATGTGTCGCTTATGTCATCTCGTCGCTCGGCCTCTGTACCGAGAATAAACGATTAAAAATTGCCAGACCTTTGCGTGTAGCGACCCGTATTGAGGGAGAAGAATCGCGCATCGCCCGCTGGATAATGCGCCTCGTAATTTCTGCCCCGCAGCGTGCATCGTACCAGCTGAGAACACGAGTTACGCAGACTGCTTCTTTCTCCTTAGTTGCTGTCGACTGTGTCACGACTTCAGTCTGGTGATCTTTTGACCTTGACGTTGCAATACACGTTGTTATTGGAGATAATTTCTACATCAACCTTTTCCTTTTCGAATTATGACGTGGTTGATATATCTGTATATTGATTACATACTTAATTCGTTGTTTTCGTGATAAGTTACGAGTGCTAGCCGCGGCGAATGAATTTTGTGCTATATAAACCACGTATGGAGCTAAATAAGTATTATTGCCGGTACGTGGGGGGGTTCTGTCCTAGGTGGGTTGTGACCTAGGGGGGTTT
>Ga0056128_1001857_pt1 | contig 24404 bp, 21 predicted proteins | sample WorMetLIZISLAND2_FD_71113 | JGI IMG/M metagenome (GOLD analysis project Ga0056128, IMG submission 71113) | Marine gutless worms symbiont microbial communities from Max Planck institute for Marine Microbiology, Germany - Olavius geniculatus... ... | reverse complement strand
TGAGCCATCGTGCGTTAAAATCAGTTCAGTCGTTTTTCCTGTAGAGGACGGCAAGAAAAAAAAGGGAAGGGAAGGCACAAAAAGTCACGCAAGCGTTATATTTCACCTATTCGTGGGGAAGCCTTTCGTAAACGGATTTTCACCAAATTTTGCACATCAGGAGATATGCTGGACCTAATCATCTGTGCAAATTTTGGTATGGAAAAATTAAGGGGTTTGGGAAATACGAGGAGTCAAATTTTGGAGTTTCCCATTGAAATGGCTGGTCACCCTTACAACAGTGCTGCGCTACCGCGCAGCCTGTGATGGTGTGTTGAATTGCTCAGTAAACTTCTTTTTTTTGCTGTTATTTATTTCGTTGATTATAATGTATAGAGTGAGAAAAGGAAGATTTTTTAGATCGTCTTAGTAGGTGTTTTTCATTTACATGGAGCTTTTAGTAGTAACACATTCTTGGTGAGTAGCATAGTATTAAGTTGTTATTTTTTGGTGTTTATTGTATAGGGTTGGAGGATGAAGGTTTATACCGAATTGTTGGTGTAAATTCCAAAGTGACAAAGCTGACAAACATGTTGCTTGGTACGTTAGTTAAGTGACAGTATCTATTTACTAATCACAGCGACTGCATGATGAATTGAGGTTTTGCATTATATCTTGGCATTTCGTTGATGTATTAGGATCAGTTATGACTGCATTTAGTGATTGCAATTCCAGGATATTTTAATCCTAGCACTCAGGATTTTGAAAATTTGTAATCCCAGGATTCAGTGTTCGGGATTAGGATTATAAACTAGTTATTATTTAGTATCCCTGTAGGCCTAGTGGCTTTATGTACTATACTTACTTTATGCATAGGTAGGAGTATTCCTCAATCGGTAGGTGTAGGAACTAGGGAGTGAATTTGCTGTCAAAATGCAACTTGCAACACACAGAAATCACTCTTACATGCATGAATAATTTTTGTGAGAGGACTAAAATTTTTATTGTCAACTAGCAGTAGAAAAAGTACTATTTTAGCAAATTTTTGTAATCCCGAAATCCTGGGATTGGGATGCTGCCAGTCCTGGGATTTGGGATTTCAGGATTGCAATCATTAATTGCATTACTGTATGCACTCATTGATTGTTTGTTGTGTCTGGAGCAGATCGTAGGAAAGCTGACCGCGTTGATCTCAACGATAGGAAAAGTGAATGGGAAATGAAGACAATCACGAGTGCTATTAAAAACTACTTCCGGTGCGTGCTTTGCTCATGGCATTATGTGAACTGCTTTTTTGCTATCTGCAAATTGTAAATGATGGTTAAAGGGTGTGCATAGCTATTGTTGTTGATGTTGTTGCACGATGAGTCCATCTGGTTATGCCACATTCCATTGCAATGCCCTGTAGTGATGAGGAGTTCCCAATGGTTCTCATACTAGATGAGTCAGTCAGGATCTCTGTCTTTTCCGCATAACGTTTAATGACCATTTTTGTTAGTCACATGGCGTTCTGTCGGTGTATAGTTTTTCATAGGAAGCCCATCTCACAGCTACAGAGCAGCTCACCTGCCATACGAGATCACAGTGTTACCAGCCACTCGACACAGGTGAACGTGTTCCACATTAATCCCAGTCTGGCAGGCAAGTCATTAGTCAGTTTACCTGCCCCAGAGGAATGGAAGACTGAATTGGTATTTGGTTACGTGATGAGATAGTTTGCCTGCCTCGTGCATGTATTAAGTGGACCTGGCATACTGCAACTGCATTGATTGGATGCAACGTACTGTCTACAAGATTACGTTGTTCTGTGATGATGTTTTTGGCATTTGTTCGACTGCTCTTGGACATGTAGCTTCCTGTATCATGTCCTAACAGTGTAGTGCATCGTGTCAAGAAACCCAGGTGCGCACGCGAAAAAAATCTTCACCAAAACCTCCTTCCCCAAAAATCCACCCAAAACTTAATCTGATTGTATTTTTCAAAATTTCATTCACACTGAGTTTTTGTAGTCTTAAGCATATGAATTTGACATTTTTTGTTCCATATTTACTCGATGTGGACAGTGTGTAGCAGTGCTCGTTCTAATAGCTTGAAACCCATGGCTAACATTGCATATGTTACAAGTTGAGCCTAGAAGAACAGGTAACCTGAAGGTGAAGGGCCAAAAGCTCCAGTTTGGTTTTTCTTAAAAGCCCATTACCCAATTTTGTTTAATGTTTATGTTATATGTGCAGCTCATTGCCAGAGCCACTGATGACGTTCAAACATCATCAGAAATTTATCAACGCAGCAAGTATGTCCTTACGGCATCGCTCATGTAATTTTGCTTGTTTGTTACATAGTGCTACGCAGTGTACAGCTAACACTGTATTGTCAGGTGGAGTTGCTCATGCAGCGCAATCAATTCCAACTGTTTTTAGTACACATTTCTTTGTAGTACGGTCTGTCTGTCTGTCTGTCATGGTCGTGCTTCCTGCTTGAACCATTGGGCCGATCTCCATGCAGTTTGGCAGGTATGTTTGTTGGGTCCAACGACACTTGGGGAATGGGGGATTTGGGTTTGAGCTTCCTCCTCTCAGCCAAAACATGCAATTGCAAATTGCAGCCGCCAAGCTGTCAGATCTATGCTGTCGCGTGGTGATTACAAATGAGAAGTTGGGTGGACTTGGCACAGCAGTTCCACCTTTGGCTAATTACTTTGGTATTGGTTGTCATTAAAATTGACTCGAGAGTGAAAAGTTTTTTTTGGAAAGTAGACTTGATGGAAATGTTCCTTGTGGCAGATATAAATGACGATACAATTCTGACAAGGACGGAGTGATGGGACAGTACACTTCTGTGTGACATACAATGGCTTGTAACTCAATAATGGAAACTTATATTTAATTTAGATTGTCTCTACTCGGATGATGTGACCTGTGCATTGTGCAGCTGCTGTGTGGCAGTTTTCTTGGCATGCAGTTATCTTGATAGCGTTATTGATGGTGTGTCTGTGTATTTCGTAGAGCAAGAATCTCGAACGTTGCGAATTAATGACATCCACGAGCTTGTGCAACAGCTGCCGGACCCAAACTTCGACATGCTCAAGTTTCTCATTGCACATCTCTGCAAGTGAGTAATATGCAGGTTGTCTTGCTACTAGAGCCGTCAGATTAACGTTTTAATGTGTAAATTTGTAGTATGTAGTAGTGTGGAGTCAACTGCAGTGATGCACAGGACTAATTTTATGATTATCTTTTTCTGTGTGTTGAAAGCTTTACAGTTTCCACAATGAGAGAGCAGTCAGTAGAGTGCAGGTCGCTGCCATTTATTGCTATTCAGGGTATCGGAGTACAGCAAGAAGAACCTAATGTCCATTTCGAACATCGGAGTTTGTTTCGGCCCGACACTAATGAGGCCCGAAGAAGAAACAGTGGCAGCAATCATGGACATAAAGTTCTGCAATCTCGTGATTGAAATTCTCATCGAAAATTACGAGAAGGTTTCTGGTTGTTGTTCTTTATCTTAACGCATTTTGTTGCTACAGTTTTAATATGTATTGCATTTGCGGTGTACGCACTGTAGTATTTTTGCTGCGTCTGTGTAGCCTCAGCAGTGCAATAGTATGATTATAGATAGTTACAGCAGATCTGTCAGATTTATGGTTTGGAACTACGTTTAGCAAGATAAAATTGCTCCTGTCTAACGGCTGGCAAGACTTATCAAAAATTCTAAAGGGGTCTTTCGGAGCACATTAGTTGTTTAATGGCAGTAAAGTTGAACATGTAGACGATTTTCAGTACTTGTCACTGCATTGGTTAAATTTTGTGAAATGGGTTACATTTTGTATTAGCTAGTAATGGGAGTAATGGCACACATCAGGAGATGAGCCATTTAGACCAGGATATGATGAAAAGATATAGATATGGGTGTGTATTTAAGAAATCTCAATTCTTGCTACTAGTGGTTTAATACTGCAAATTGTTTATCGGACATTATGTAACCAGCTGATAATGCCGAAGCTGTATCTTTGAATTTCCTGGCCACATTACCTGGTATTAGTCAGCGCAATCGTAGACTGTTTGCTTTTCCCACCACTGATCAGTTGCTATCAGTGTACAGAAGGGTGCACTGATGATAAAGGTTTGTGTGTATATTCATTTGCTTTCTTCAGTTTGGTGAACATTAGCCAGCTAAAGATTTGGAAGATGATAAAAATGGAGATTTTTCTGTGCAGATGCTGCAACCAGCAGCAGTAATCATTGCCATTTAGTGTTAGACTCTGTGCAACAGAAACATTTTTCACCGAGCTGAAGTGAACCGAGTGTGTATGTTTTGCAGATATTCGAGACTGCTCCTGAGTTCGCCGATGTTACAAACACGCGAGTACTGAGCAGCAGCAAGGCGTTGATGCAGAAACCGGCGATGTCGCTGTCAGCTTCACAGACTAGTTGCACAGGCAGCAGTAGTGGCGGCAACTTGCCGGCTTCAACCAGTGCCAGTGCAGCACCAGCAGCCTCAGCAGCAGGTGCCCTTAGGACAATACGTCAGAGTAGCTATGCGCAATCATACCTCACTGCTGCCAATGCCAACCAGAGCAACAGCAGCAGCAACCCCGTCGTCATGAGGTCAGCTGTGTCGAAGTCTATTGCCGGGCTTCCCGTCTATGCTAATGTTGCCGTATCAAGTGATCCAGTGGTGACAACGTCCAGTCGAGGTCGCTTGGTATCTGGTATGCGTACATCACTGCTGAACGTTTTTAGCAGCAGTTTTTGTGCAGTAGTTAGAGCAAGTGTAATCCCGATTTAGCTGGCAAAGTTTGCGTAACAGTGAAGCAAAGATGGAAGTTGTTCACTTTGTCAGCTTGATCACTTAAAAAATTAGGAACTGATTTTGCTGAAATTTTGGGGAGGGATTGACCATCGCCTGAGTAAATAAGTGATTAATTGTTTGGTGGGAATCAAGATTCTGTTCTGGATTCGGGATCACGATCCAGGATTCTTTACGATTAGGGATAGCAGGTGTTTATTTTTTAGGTGGCAGCACTATTCTTGGCAGAAGTTTGAAATCTCTGGTTGTTTTTTGTTGTTTTGTTACATTTGCCGTTCTTGCAGTTGCTCTGTTTTTAGTAAGTTGTGTTAAGTACAGACACTTTATAAGCATTCCCTGTCACTTGCAGCAAGAACCTGGAAGTGACATCTTCATGGTGTCTGCCAACATTTAAGGCTAAACTCAAGACTTCTCAGTTTTCCGCCTCTTTCCCACGAGTGACTGCAGTGCCATAGGCATTTTTTACTTTGAATTTTATTGTATTGTATTATTGTGTAATCTTAACCACAATTCACAGCAGCGTTAGATCTGTCGGTGCTGGCCGCTGATGAGCTAACTTGTGCTGATGGTGTGCATAGATCATGGGAGCAGTGCAAGCAGCAGTTGTGACTCTCTCAACGTGAAGGTCACCGGCGCTGGTACAAGTGGTACAGGTACTGGTTCTTCATCAATGATGTCTTCATCTACGTACAGCAGCTCCACTATAGATGCTGCTACTGGTGCTGCACTACGATCTCGACCTGACCAGAACTATGCCGCATCCAGTTACAGTACTGGCTTATTGTGATGTTTCTGTGTTATTTTTCAATTGCGTGTTTTATAAGTAAGTACGTAGGAGGTAATTTATAATTACAGCGTATTAACTGTAAAAAAAACTCAATATGCTCAGCATGCTAGTAGAAAGAGAAATAGAATTTTTTTCGCTGGCATCTGAAAGTAGACAGAAAATGTAAGCTTGTTTTTTAAGATAGTTTGTAAGAGCATTTCAATCATATGGGCCAGTGTCAGAACTCAACGACTTCCATGTGTTGTCATTCTGATCCGCAGAGCCTGTAGCTGTCCGCATTTACCAGATCGGAGATATTTGTGGCTATCAATGCTGGAGACCAGATATGGCAGAGATCGGCCAGGTACCAGGAGCCATACTGTGTCGACACTTGTACGCTTGGATGTGCATTCTCAGTCGTATCCAGCCAGCGTCCGTCACGGAGAGCCAGTGCTTTATAGTGCTTTGATGCCATCGATTGGATGATGTGAACGGTGCAGACTTTGGCCGGTTGCTATGTATGGCTGGCAACGAATCGTCTATCTAGCTAATTTACCGTACTATACTAGCCACTAATGGCTATGACAACAAACGCCAAAATTGACGTTTTAAGATAATATATTGTAATAAACACACAATAATATGCAGTAACAGTTAGCCCAAACAACTATCGTTACATTTCTACATAAAATGGCTGGCTAACTTTACATTTAATCGTTCTTTATTGCGGCAAAGCAAGCAGCATAGCACGCGAGCATACGCAATACACCTGAACTGCTGTTGATGGCTGATGCCGATTCAAATTCTCCAATCTTCTGTCGTCATCGTTTGACGTCCAAATCACCTGCTGATGTCGTCTGTTGTTGGCTGAAAACTATCTCGACGTCAGGTCACGTGGAACACTACACGTTGTCCCGGAATTACCCAGAAATTCACGGTTTGTCGACAACACCTTCTCGCCAAGTCGATTAAGGTTCTGAATCGTCAGACTCGATTCTATCAGCACTTTCAACGTTCACGTAGCCTTTCTGTCGGACTACAACCACCTTCGTGGCTTTCAGTATCTCAGTACAAATCCACGTGAGAAATTTATCGTTTCTCACTCTAAATATGTTTTGAGCCTATTCTTGGCTCATCACACCTCTTCACTTTTCAACATAACTTGAAACACACCATCTTGTTTACAATTGATTGTTACTCTTAGTGATGCACGGATTCTCAGTTTCTGTAAACATTTAATTCTGGCAATGTTCCAGTGTTGTGGTTGATGCCCAGGACTGGCAGGAAGCAATCAAGCGTTACATATGTGGATTATAGTCTTCTATCCTATTCCAGCCTTGCTATAAAATATTGGTGTGCACATATCACAACCTTACAATCGGCAGGCACCTGGCTCGTAAAAATTACTGCTGCAAAAATTTCCGGAAGTTTTCTTCTTGCGGACCTAACCTAAGACGCAGAAAATTGGCCAGTGAAACAGTAGTCAGTGACTAATCATAATAGTTTAAAGTAAGTTTCTGCAGATGTGTGTCAGTATAACCGAGTATGAATATCAGTTATTGTATTTTTTACTACTATTTCTAATGGACTGCTTGCTTTGTGTGACTGTGACTGCATGTAGTGATGTAGATGGGACACTATAGCATTTGTGATAATGTGAGTGATTCATTGTAACTGTGTTTTGTTGCAGCTTCAAGTTTAACTAGTTCCAGTATGTCTGGCAGTGTTACACAGAGCCAGGATTTAGGGTCAGTATTCTACTGCAGTTTTTCTTTTGCTTGTAGGCCTTATGTATTATTTGGCGTATTATTGTTGATTTTATTGCATAATATTAAGGTGGTGGCATGGTATATTGGTGTAGTGTACGACAAGTTGTCTAATCAACATAGTTACCCTTTGGCAAGTCTGTTTTTGGATGGGTGACTGTTTACAGGCAAGCAAATTATCTCAATTCGCAAACAACAACCTGGGTCATTTCAGTTTTTCATTCCTCAGGTGGTTGAGCTTAAGACAGGTAGCACTGTGTGATTCTATGTGACGCTTCGCAGCTCTGACGAAGAGCCTTTACCTTTTATCTTTAACTGACCAACAGCGTTGTACCATTTATTTGCAGGCGAAAAGTCCGAACTCTGTATGCATGTGAAGCTGAAAATGAATCTGAGTTGTCCTTTGAACCAAATCAGATTATTACCAATGGTAAGCTGTTTTCATGTATAGACAGTATAGTGCTTGTACTGTAGCAGAAACGTAAAGCTAGTCTTTTACTCACCGTGGTTGCTGTGGCCAGAGCTGATCTTTGGGCCCAGGCAGCCAGTAGTCCAGCTGTGAAATGCCCAGAGTTGAATCGTGACAACTTTCTTGATCACTTGTGGTTTTACCAATCAAAAACTGACCGTAAGTCGGTTAAAAGCACTGGCTGTTAAAGCATGTTTTCACTACAGCTGTACTGTACATTGCAAGTGATACCTAGTGATAGCTAGTGATACGTGGTAATAGTAACAGGAAGTCGCTAGGGTAGGGCCAACAGTACTTGTTTTCACTGACCTTGAAGGTCATCCAGGGTCGATGATCTTTATGTTATCTGAAAGGGAGTATGCCACTTCCTGTTAGTCATTAATAGTAACCTAGACCGTATCTCTCACCGTTTCTGAGATATGGCCATTTTTCTGTTGAAAACATGCGTAACGGCTTTCATTGTCATCCAAGGTCATCGATTTATGTGGCATTTGAAAGCCAGTATGCAACTTTCTATTAGTGATCAATAGCAACCTACGTGCTATCTTGCACCGTTTAGCCACAGTACATCCATGACGGACAGACAGCCAACAACCACGACAAAGGGCTGACCTTAAGTTTACAGCTTAGCAGTCGGCTCAAAAATGAAAATTGCATGTTTATTTAATGGGAACCATCTATTTCCTCTACTGCTGCACAGCTGTACTGCACATTGCAATAGATATTCTAAATGCCGATAAAGTTACTATGTTTTGCTTACTATCAAGTGATAATTTTAGTACTACAGTCTACATACTGCTTATCATTATGTAGCGCTAGCTATCGCTAACTATCACGTGACATTCATTTTGAACAGTTTAAATGGCAGTTGAAGACATTTTTGTTCGGGTGTTAAGAGTGCAGCGCGTTGTGGCTATTGTTAAATTGCACCTTCTAAATAATTTTACTTACATACTTACTTGCTATCGCATGGCACACACAGCACAGTGCAGTTGTAGTGGTGATGAGCCCTTAATGAATTTATGCAATTTAAAAATCTAAGCTGTATGCTAGCTTAGTTGGGTTTAACTTTCACAAGTTCAAAGTGTCGTAGAGAAGGTAAGCTCCCAGCGATGGACACTGCTGTCCATGTGAAGACTTTCTGATGCAGTAATCAAGAATACTGCAGTAAGTACCAGTTCCCAGGTGCAGAAATGTTCACTTGTGTTTATGTTGTTGTCGATGCATAGTTCGTCAGTCCAGAGAACCTGGTTGGCTGGAGGGCATCTTGTGTGGCAAGAAAGGACTAATACCACATAACTATGTTGAGTTTTTAAACTGATGCATTTCCGAGGCCAGGCCATCACTGTCTTCAGCCGATAATCAAGTCCGTCTGCATCTGCTGTGGGGTAATTGATTTCTCATCAATGCAAACTGCTGCCAATTATTTTCTCTGTGTCGGTGGAAACGACTGTGCAGAAAGCATGTAGCAGACGGTTGCTGATTTCACTCGTTCTATTTCTTCCGTTATTTCTCGGCACATATCGATGTGGTACTTGATTTTCTGCAAGGAGCGGATTACCTGTGCTGTTCGTCATGGTGCAATAATGTGCCATGTTTCTGCTGTTAAACTTTTGTTTTGGTGTTATTAGGATACTCGTTGTGATATATTTTTAAGGCACTGGCAGTGTGAACAGCATATGTAAGAAGAAAAGAGCAGAGTTGAATGTATTAATCAAGTATAAGGTTTTCTTATATTGCAGTAATGCAGTTATGAGGTTGGAGATGCGATATAAGCTGCAAATTTCATTTTGCTGTAATTGTAAGTTCGAGCTGGGATCAAAATGGTACAGTATTGGCACATTTTTACGCACGAGAGCTGGCATAGCATAGCGCGTATTAGCTATGGTGATTCTGTCTTGGTGTCTTGGTGTCTTGTGTCTGTCACGTTCCGGTATTGTTCCAAGACCAGGTGAGATAGAGACTTTGGGTTTTCACCATATGATAGCTTAGGGTCTCTGGTATTTCGTGACAAAATTTCATGCTGTGAAATTAATATTTAACGTATTTATTGCAAAAATTTCCAAAAAAATTACAATGGCGCCTATGGGGAAAATTAATCAATTCTTTAAACGGTCATAACTTTGGCTGGGTATAAGATAGAGTCGTAATTTTTCGTTCTAGAATATGGTTTTTGTGGATGGCCAATCTAATGGTGTCATTCAATTTTACCCCAGACTCTCCCTGGTTGCCATGGCAATGAAATTTGGGACAAAATGGGCTATAACTCGGCTTCTGTTAGAGATATTTGCGAGATCTTTGTGTCTATAGGCTATATTATCATAACAAGCAATGGTGACGTGCTTGTTAGTGGTATCAACATCGATGACCTTGCATGACCTTGAACCTAGAAAATTGAGGATTTTGTAATTTTGTGCAATTTTTGGCTGCAGAAGAGTGAAGTGCGACGAAATGGATGGAGATAAACCGATATTAGCTGCGAACAGGAACTGCCGTAAGCTCTCGCGCGTCTTATGAGCATTAGCTCAGATTTCTTGTTTAATTTGTAAGCTTATTTTCTAAGACTGTCATTATTAAGCTATGAGTGAAATTTCTTGTTTTGTGTCTCAGAAATGTTGTTGTCTATACATCTCATTAGTTTACTCGTGTATCCTGAAACCGTATCTGATGGTCACTTTACTCGAGCTGTAAAATGACTGGCAGTGGTGCAAAAATGTTGCTGTTTTGTTTGATTTCTTGTATATTTCTGCATGTATTTTCCCTTTTTGTCTACATGACACCATTGTAAGCTAGTCAGTCACGGAAATGCCATTTCTAATGTCAGCAGAGTATGCTGTGCTTATTTTGCTATCGCTGTCTGTTTTGTATGCACCAGTTTACATCTGTTTTATTAATGTTGATGACTGCAAACATTTGTCTAAATCTCATGTCTGAAGATTTAAATTTAACTATCTTTATTTGTTCTTAATAAAAGGAAAGATAGTGAAAGATAATCACAAGTAAAAATTGCAGCCAAAATATGTCTCTCTCGTAACAAAAACTATATTTGAATTAAAGGATTATATCATCATCGTCGGTGATTGTGATCCTCAGTTGTAATGACTGATAATAAGTAGCGCTGGTTTAGACTTGTTATGCATTTGTTTAGAATGACATATAACTGCTTGTTTTATTGTTACTTGATGTCTAGTTTCAGTTTGTAGTAAGGTGCAGTAAGCAAAGCATCGTTATCATTAATGCTTTTGTTGCTTTTTTTGCGTGTTATCCGTGTACAACGTTCTTCCTTCCGGCACGGTTGTCAGAACACCACTGTCTGCGTATTATTGCATTTGTGTATATTGTCAATGATTTTGTTGTTATTTACATCATAAGCCATGTCTCAGGTCAGTTTGTAGGCCATGGCATCGTAGTTAGTTGTGGCCATGAATGGTAAAGAGTGCTTCTGCTAGCAGAATGCGTTCCGAGTCTGTGATTATGTACATGGGTATCAGAGCAACGTGACTGTAGTCGGTTTGGGATTCTGGAATTACGCTGTTTCAGATGTGCCCAAATTTGCGCATAATTACCACCAGCATTCTACATAATTGGTCACACTGCAGGTACCCCCGGAAGGGGCAGTACACACATAATATGAACTTTGCAGCTGATTTTTTTAGTACTTTTTGTTATTTTTCATGGCACTGCGGTGCCAGCTTACAAATGTGTACCAGTGACTCCCATGTCAATAAGCAAAGGCATCTGGCATTTACATTTACATATCTCCATAGATACCAGAGAGGCAGTGTGACAGTCATATGAAAATGTTATCCACGTTTACATTTTTGTTTTTGTGCATTTTATGATGTGGAGTGCACTTGCTAACTCTTGATAATCTCTTTGCTAATGCTGTCTGTACATAATTCACTGTATATAGGTACATGTATGCTTATGTGTGGTGTATATGTGAATGGTGTATTTTACTTATTTATGAATGTGTTGGCCATTTCTACCGCACTGTGTCAGTCACGTGTTTCTTCGATTTGCTCTTCCTTGCGTGCAGATTCCGAGTGTAGTTGCTTGCTAGTTACAACGTTAGAACTATGCCTTGCAGATACCGCCAGTGGGCATTTTTGCATGCTTGTTACCTGTGTTTCCATTAGCTTATTTAATCTTTATGTTATCTATGGCACTGTCTGTTTTGTTGGGCTCCGGTTATCACTGCTGTTGTTGGTACTCATAGCTGAAAGATTGTTTTGGGAAATGGTAACACTGCGAATACTCAGCATTGAGATTATCGATACATCTAGCACAGATGCTTCGTATGATTGCGCTGTACGCCACGTCTCAGAAAAAAACTGGTAGCACTGTTATTTTAATAACTGCTTGAAACATTGTTCGATTTTGATAATTTTGGCATGTTACATCATGAAGAAACTTGACATAAATGACTGTAGTTTTTTCCCCTTTACCTTAATACTGTTGCCGCACTACCTTGTGAAATGCAGAAGTCGTAGTTTGGCTGTGTACAGATCATCCAAGTTTATGCAGATTTTATTATGTATGTGCGTGCTGAATGTGGTAATTCGTAGAAAGGTTGTCAGATGCTGTCTCTCTTTTGTTGCAATATCGCATTTTTCGGGAATTTTGTGCAGCAACGGGTCTGCCTAAACACCACAAATCACCACAGATTATCTGAGATAGCAAATAGTGTTCAAGTTTGTAAACTTCCCATCAATGTATGCCACCACAGATCACCCAGATCGTAACCCTAACTCAAATTCTAATCCTGCCCCTACCCCTAATTCTGCCCCTAACCCTGACCCTAACCCTGTGATGCAATTTATCGATCTGAAATTCAAAAACTAAAGCAATATTTGCCATTTCAGTTGATCTGTGATGATCTGTATTGATCTGTAGTCATCTGTGGTGATCTTTGGGGTTTAAGCAGATCGTGCAGCAATGGGCCATGGCACATGCTTTTTCCTAAATTACAGAGATTATTTACTTCTTATGCTTCTGCCATTCTTTAGGCTTGATGGTTGTGAATACTGCTGTACAGTAGTTCATAAATTATTGTGATTATTTTAAAGAGTTTCAAACAACTTAGAATTACATTTTTTGTAGCATAAGACAGTGTAGGTTTTTATTTAAAAGTCCCAATATGTCTCTGTGTAAGTTGAGAAATAATTGTTTTTTTTGATAATCAGAATTACTATGTGTTCTATATGGTGAATAGATTTTAGGAATTAGAATAGTGCAAGGGATTTTCTTCTTCATCTCATGCTTTTACATTTGTATGTATTTCTGTCAAACCTGTGATTAGCATCACCATCGTCATTTTATTGTATTTATTAATAGAACTGGACAGAGGGTGGTCCAAAAAAAGACTTGATCAAGGATGAAATGTTTTGACCTGGATACACAGCTTAGGAACACCTGGGAAAGAAGAATTAATGAGCCAGTCAGCTAGCTGAACTCAGATTTACTTTAAAAAATGCCATCAACTTGTACGTTTTAATCAGTGTATGTATTTTGTGTCACAAATGTGTGCTTGGCTGTTCTTATCAGTTATAATTTCACATATTGGTCAAAAATTGTATGTTTGTGATAATCTAGATTGTTCCAGGTTTTGCTGTCAGCGTTCTGTCAGTGAGTGTTACTGTAATTCGTACATGTGAATTCAGCATGTGGTGTTCACTGTTCAGTGTCACTCACTGAGTTGGCTTTGACTGTCCTGTTGTTAAACTTCCTCTTTGTGACTAATGGCACTGTTAATAAATGTATAACTGATGTGGTTTGTGTGATTGTGTGATCAGCATTTACTTTCTAGGTCTGTCTAAGTCCGTTGTTATTGCACATTTACTGCAAGATGTGCCAGTAAAAGTATTGTGAAAATCCGTTCAGAATTGAGGGTGTACTTTTTCCCCATAGACGGTTTATATCGATGCCATTGGGCCTTGGACATTTCTATCGATGAAATGATGATGAGCTTCGTTGCCGAATGTAAACCTACTTGTAACCTGCAGGACCATGGGAATGGTGCGGCTTAAGCTCAGCAAAACTCACATTTTAGCGGACCGTACTTAGGTAACGGGGAAAACTTTTTACACGAATGATTAGCCACATGTGTTAAACTCAGGCGTGCAAAATTTCAGCCATCTAGTGCAAAAGGAACTTTTCCAAACTCGGGGTTGAATGGAGGGGGTAGGAAAAATGTGCATTGTTAACGGAAAACTGACCATATTTCGCAAACCGTGAGAGATACGGCCAAGGTTACTATTAATCACTAATACTGTAGGAAGTGGCATACGCCCTGTCAGACGAGATGGAAATCATCGACCTGGAATGACTGAAGGTCACTGACAACCAGTATGGTTGGCTATTTTAGCTACAGCTGGGTTTGTTTTGTCCGGGGATCAAATTCAATTAGATATATTTTTAATGCTACGAAAGCAATTTTGTAATTTGATAAATATTTGATAAACTTGGAGCGAGTCAGCTGGAAGAAACGGCTTATTACTTGTCAAATGGAGGTGGGAAATGTTATTATCATTAAATGTAGTTTCCATTCGACGCACGAATGCAAGCAGTAATGTAAGAAATGCAATGAACGCAAGAAATGTACTGTATGCAGCAAACGAAACTGATAAAAGCGTTAGCAGCGTCAGCTACGTCCGTTGCGCTGTGTGCGATGCGTACGCTGCGTAATTTTGCGTTTGATCATTTTGATGAAGAAATTAGTGTTGTGCAACTTAAAAAAGAAATATTTATTTTGGTCCAGTACCAAAGTTTCATAAATATTAAATATTTTTCGTAACATGTAAACATAAACATATCGAACTGAAAATTAAAAACTACATTAATAGCGTTAAAATACTGGTTGCAGGTCTATTAGTATCGGGTCAAAAACTTAAATAGAAATGTCGCACGTTGTGTGATGTCTGAGTTACATCGAAAGATTAGAATGTCGAGTTTACCGCCGGCAATGCCGCCACCTCGGTTTGCGTGTTCTGTATTGTGAACGATACTTAGACATTCAGATCAGCGATCAGACAAAAGTCATCAAAAATTGATACTCTCAGATTGGCGTTCGCTTTGCAGCAGCCATATATATTGATAGTTCAGATTGTGGCGCAGGACACAACAGCGACGAAAAAATTATTTTCAGTCTTGGCCGGACTGACGTCACATTGTATTTTCAGTCCGGGTCGAGGCGCTCCATAAATAGCGCTGTTGAAGCAGCTATGCCAATAGCCCCTGCGCAGTCTATTGGTAGCATCCGCATAAGCTGCACGAAAGGTCTCTGGTTCGATTCTTTTTGCGTCCAAACTTTTTGCAACTTTTTTCTCTTCGCTGTCATAATTAACGTTTTTTTTGGTAATAATGTATTCGTATTCTGCAGCTTATTCAGTTTTGAAGCAATTTAGGTGAATGGTTTTGGTGCGATTTGCTCCAACACTGTACTGAATTTCTTGTTTCCGATATGAATACTTATTGCCGTAGATATATATAAAACGTCTATGAACCATGCCGTGACACTATAACGTATTTATATCAGTCTTATTCAGTATTATATTAGAATGTAGCTCAAGTGAAAGTTGTTTTTTTGTAGAATGTATGACTTTTAACTTTAACAGCTTGCATGCAACATCTGGCGCCACGCTGCGAGTGGTTATCAGTTATGGCGGTAGGGCGAGCTGGCAGAGGCTACAATTTGTGTCTATATTATCGTGTAGGGTTCAGCGATTATTATTAGGGTTAGGTTTAGAGTTCATTGAGGTTGGTGTAGGCAGTAGACAAAACTTGCCTAGCGGCTATCCAATGATAGTTCCTAGCTTAAGGAGCTGCTTGGCCGGACTGCCAACCTGTGAGGCTACTGCCGAGGTTGGGCAGTTGCTCCGGTGGCGCCGTGTCCGTGCCGATGGCGAGCGGCCAAAGGATACGGTAATTATAAACTAATGGAAGACAAAAAATCTGTAAGCCTACTTCCAAGCACAACTTTAACAATGACACATGGTATATAGGTCTATTAAAATTCGAGTTGACATGTGGTGAAGTACAGTGAGTGTTGTCTATGCAGCAGAGTAAGCAGACAGTTGCATGTCACGATCTGAATTTATCAATATATGCTGCATTCTATATCAATTTTTGATAACAATTATCTGATCGCCGATCTGAATGTATCACTATGCTACTGTGAATGCTAGAGTAGCTATTTTGTTTATGCAAGTCACTATGTGAAGGCAAACCTGTACGCTTTGCATGCAGGCAAACAGTGAAGCTGCGGGCGGATTGGCTACGGATTATAGCTGCCATTTCGCATGTTACATTTGGCGTGTTAGGATGACAGTAAACTTTTGACTTGCAGCATTGTTTATGCTTAGGTTTAGGGTTTAGGATTAGGTTAGGGTGTTTTCTGCTTAGAGTGAGGGTTAAGGTCATGGTGAGGGTCAGTATATATGTGTAGGTAAGCAGCGAGTAGTGGAGGCTAGCCTGCATTGTGCGCACAGCTATATATTTCTTTATTTTATTTATCTATCACGGTGAATAGAGTGTACACTGTAGTACATTACTGTTTCTCAGCATTGTCAACAATTTCAACAAATGAATCAGAATCGGTTTATCACTGGGTCCTAAGGAAATGCATCAATCTGTTCCATGGTCAACTGGTAACATGGCCATCTCATCACAACATAACTAAGGATTAGTGTAAAGATTTAAATAAAGCACCAACTTGTCACAGCTGTTGTTGTGAGAACGAGATGATGATGGGACTTTAATGCAGTTCAGAATAACATCTTGTTACGATTCAAAAAAACTTTGGCAGAAATGAGTAAATATCACAAAACTGGAACACTGCTACATGCACTAAAAAATTAAAATTATTTTTAGCTTACGGCTACTCATTTTTTCGTTGAATTTGCGTGTGTATTTTAATTGATATAAGTATGACAGGCATGAAGAAGGGTCCTCTCTATGGCAAACGAGACTACACTCCAGTGTCATGGGACCATTATTTTGAGAAAGCAGTAGACGTGAAAGTTGATGCTGATGTATCCTTTTTGTCATCTGAATGCATTGTGAAATAGCACTGTTTTGTGTACGTGTGGTAACTGGTCCGAAGCGTCTTAGGTCCGAACTGTCTTAGGTCTGAAGTGTCCGGTAAGCCAATAAACTTATGCATTTTTAACAAAAGTTTGCCAATTTTTAGCCAAGCGCATATTACAATGATACTGTGTGCTTATTTTTTTTTACTTTCGTGGTGCCTATTTGACCGGCAACCAGCCAAATAGCCTGTATGCCATTTGACCGGTTAAAATGAAAAATTGTAGTCTCCACCTAGCGAATGACATTATAGATAGTGTATGCGCTAATGACTAGAATTTGCGTTAATATTATGGTGTAGTGTTTAGGGCTTAGGATTAGGGTTAGGGTTAGGGATAACTTACTGGTATGGCATTGAATGTATTTGTGTGCTCTCTGGTTTGTACTAGGTATATATGTCGATAATAATTTACAGATCATTCTTTTAAAACTAATATAGTTATTATGCAACGATGCTATATTGCAGTGAGTGATGCTAATTATTTGTGCAAGATTCTTGAATGTCATTTGCATTGCTATCTTAAAGTAAGTTATAGGAGTATAGGAATGTGAGACTTATTCTGTGCATTTTCTGAATGTTAGTTTAATTCTGTTAACTTGTTGCTGTTCAGACATTTCATGTTTATGAGAGTGGGTCTGCAGGACCTGTCTGCTTTTGTCTGCATGGTGGCGGTTTCTCTGCATTGTCATGGGCTGTTCTGTCAGTGAGTTGAATCTAGCAATAGTATGGGTGTCAAATTAATGTGTTTATGAATGGATTAATATATTTTCTGTATGCCAAGATTTTACCATGGTTGCTTAATAATTGTAATCTGTTTAATGTTGATAACATTTTTTTGTTATGTGTTAAAATTTCTGTTTACATTTTTTTTGGATATACTCAGTAATGAGGTGTTCGCATTTCAAGTAATTTATGGTTAGGCCTACTGTTATTACTTCGTGCTGGTTGTTTTTGTTCGTAAACAGAAAATATTGACTGGTCTTGTCTCTTGTCGATGTGCTGCGATGGATTTCCGTGGCCACGGTGATACATGGACAGTTAATGATGATGACCTGAGTGCTGATACAATGGCCAGGTATAGAATACTCTTGTGTTTATGTCACATCAGTAGATTCTACAGAACTGGTAACCCCTGTCCTCCAATAGACAGCATTCTGAAATTAATGACTGTCTGGAAGATAACAGGGAAGATTATCAGAACTACCATTATGGTTAATTACATATGCGCACGTATAATGGTGTTCTTAAAATGTTTGGTTTAGCTCATTTTTTTGTATTTTGTGTTTCTGTAAAGATTAAACTCTTACCATTCCATTACTATGTGTTTGTATGCATGCCCGAAAAGGCCATCTCCGAAATGACCTATACTGTGTCGGGCGCGACGTTAAACCCTACTCACTCACTCACTCGCTACAGAACTGGTAATATGTTAGTGGTTTTTTTTGTGAAAGGTTGGGCATTCTGTCAGATCACATGTTGACACTTTCAGGTTTAACCATTTGTAATGGATCTGTCTTGGGATGACATTGGTCTGCAGTCACTATTAACACTGTATAGTTAAATCTGGATTCAATAGTAATGTGAAATCTCTGCCACTGTCATAGCTGTTCTAGTGTTACTTGTTGTTGATATTATTATGGTATTTTGTTCTCGATGTGTATCAGAACATTAACCCTCACTAACTCAAGGTGTTGTGAGGGTAAGAGCTCCCGTGCCGGCCCACTGCCAGGGTTTTCAACTATGCAGAATATTTTTTTCACTGTTTCATGGCATACCAGTGTTTTTTAAAGTAATTTGTTAAATTGCATTGTTGTCACTGTTAATTGAAAACTGTTGGTGGCAATTTTACCTGTCGTTATTTTATTTTACTTCATTTTTTATGCGAACAAATAAAAGTTGATGTCTTAGAATTTATGACATAATTTGCACCTGTCTGTTAAATGTTGCTATTGGTTTATTACAGTACAAGCAGTGTTGCAGCATTAGTGAAGCAAGTTGTTATGTTGTTCTTCAGTGACGTGGAGAAGGTCGTGGACAATTTGTATGGTAGCAGTGGTGAGCCAGTCATTCTCATTGGTCACAGGTTTGTCCACTTGCTCTTCAGTTCTTTAGGTGCATCTCTGGCATATCTGCTATTGAGAATTTTCATATGTTTGATGAAGTTTTTATCGTCGGAATGTGTGTGTTGGAAATGTTTTCCAGAGATGTGCGCAGATTAGTTTTAACAGCTAAATCTGCTGCTGTTTATGATACTGCTGCATAGTCAATCAAACTGCATAATCGCGGTAATCTACAGATTTACGTGCATAATTTATGATGACAGTTTATGTTGTTTAACTAACAGTCAAAAATTTGAAGGTTGCTATTTTCTGCAAATTTTTAAATTACCCTTTAGCCAGATAGCTTGTTAACTTTTAGCATATTTTCACTGTGTTTCTGTCAGCAAGCAATTATTTCATAGTTATTCTCTGCCAAAAGGCCACTCAGCAGTCACGACAGTAGCCCAGACCTAAAGTTGAAATGATTCAATAATCGATAGCTTTAGGCATGCATTTTTGGAAACAAATGCCCCAATTTAGACAGATTTTTGGGGCATTGGTATTGTTGTTTTTTCATATCTAGAATGCAATAGAATGATTACATTTGTACATTCTGTAGCATGTCGCTCTAGTATTTATTGAATTGTATTGGACTGTAGTTATTAAGCAAGTGTTTGTTGTATTTGATAAACATCAGCATGGGTGGAGCTATTGCCGTTCATGTTGCAAGTCGTCAGAAGCTGGCTTCTCTTGCTGCACTGGTTGTTATCGACGTTGTTGAAGGTTTGCATAAACATTCACTTTGGAATCTGATGGTCATGGCAAGAACATAATACAACAGCTTGGCAAGAAATTAGTTTTTGAGGACTGGTATAACCTTAAAAATCATGGAAATTGTTTTGTAGTATTGTTACTACAATTACGCTGTGAGCATTGTGTTTGATATTTTTACAGTTTGTGAGATATGTCAGATTGTGTGAATGTTTTCATATTATGTCTCTAAAAAGTTTGAGTTTTAGAGCTTTTAGTTTCAGCATGCATTAGTTTTTACATAAAAATGCTTTCTTTTTTTGAAAAAATAATGTTTTGTTTACTGCTATTTGCTGTATGTAGGAACTGCACTTGAGTCTTTGAGCAGTATGCAGTCATTCCTGCGAAGTCGTCCACAGACTTTTAGCTCTCTGGAACACGGTATTGAATACTGGTATGTCAGTTTGATTACTGCCGTTTTTAAAATTTTATTACCAATACTATGAGGTGCTTGTCTCTGGTCTATAGATTATACATCGTGGTCCATAAAAAAAATGTGCCACTTTTATTTTTTGAATAGCTCCGTACAGCATTGGCCGATTTTAGTAATTTTTGGCGTGTTACATCAGGAAGAAACTTGATGCAAATGACTCTAGTTTTGACGACCTCCCCTTAATACTGTCACTACCTTGTGAAATGCAGGTTATTGAACCTGCTGTTGGCGAGTAGTGTCAACATTTGCAGCTTGCATTCGTGCTGGAGGAGAACATTTTGAGCACATGCTGTAATAAAGATGCGATGTGACACGTGTGACTTTTTAAGATGCAGTAGTTGCCAATCCTGTTTGTCGCTATTTAGTTAATCATTTCTGAGCTCACACGCGGGCTATCCAGTATGAATTCATTGTTGTAAATGGCCAAACTACAACTTTTGCATTTCACAAGGTAGTGTAACGACAGTATTAAAGTGAGTTGGCATAAATTAAAGTCATTTGTGACAAGTTTCTTTTTAATGTCGCATGCCAAAAAAAATTATTAAAATCGGCCAATGTTTCGTGGAGCTATTCAAAAAATAAAAGTGGCACATTTTTATAGACTTTGGTGTATATTGGGATTTTTTCAGCTGTGGTTTACTGTACTCAGAATGTATTGGCAGCCTGAGCTGGATTAGGTTTGGTGATTTGTTATTAAATGACAATTATGTCCATATGCTGTTTCTCTCATATATGTAATTGCCTGATTGATGTTAGCCAGTGACGGGACTTGTTACAGTTATTTCTGCACTCAGTCCATTTGTGCTGATGCGGTGATGTTAATTTCAGTAGTGAGGTAATGCATTCAGATTTCAACTTCTGCTCTGTGGGCTTTAGTTTTGTTGTACCGATTCAAACGGTGGGCACACTTAATACCCAATCGAAAGGACAGTTTATAGCAACCATCTAAGTCACTAACTATTCAAATCAAAGTCCATGTCATCTTGACTTTAGTGAACTTCTGCAGTTTCGGCCTACAGTGGTGAAGCATCGGTCTCCAGAGTAGCTGTAGGTAACTAGGTATTTTTGATGACATGTATTTGAGATAGCAGAATGGAGCTGGCAGGACCTACATTGGAGACCAGCTGTCACTGGGATACTAGGATAGGGTTACTGTGGCCATCTTCCTTTGAGTTATATGTTGTAGTTGTCAGTTCTGCAGTGAGCTTTTTGGCCAAACATAAGTGAATGTGCGAATTTGTAAAATAGATGGAGTTGATATTGTGCTGTAATTTCTGTCGTGATTTTGCAGCGTTCGGAGTGGTCAGATACGCAACCTGGAGTCAGCGCGTGTGTCGGTGATTGGTCAACTCAAAAGGCATTAGATTGTATTCTAGTCTTTTCATATATGTATCGACTATTGACTACTGGAATTTGCTGCTTTGTTACTGTTCTGGGACTTTCATCACATCACATGCTGTACTTATATGAACTTTTGGTAATGTTTTTAACCACATACAGCTAAGTAGACAACCACTACGTTTAAAAAGCTTAGCTGTTTACATGTTTCACTGTTTAGGATGATATTAAAAAGCAACTTGGTCTGCTAATATTGATGTTTGATTGATGATATAGGCAGTGTATGCTTGGCTTAGAAATTGCTGGTAATCTCGGATGGTATACAGCTGTACATTAAATTAGCAACAGTTTATTTTCCGATGTGTAATTTTGATGGCCATGAAGTTGTTGTGTCACACAGCTGTGTGAATTATGCTTTGAAATAGCGTACGCCTTCTTTTAGTCTTTATGGCTGAAAGTACTATTGTAAAATGTGGCCGATTGACAACAGAATTGACACCAATGAAACAGCGACGTCAGTTCTGGAGCAGCAAAGCCACCCTGCCAGCAATGAAGCTATCGTAGAAGAAGATGATGATACAACAGCAACAGGTGCTTTGGCTTTGCCTGCAGCAGCTACGACAGACAGCCAGACTGCTGCTTCTAACACGGTACTTGATATGATCTGATATATGATACATAATTCCTTGTCTTGATGGTTCATTGGCACAGTGTGTTTTAAGTCTGAAATGAAAAATCTTAACGGTCTTATCAGTTTGACTTCAGTCCCCACGTAGGCTGAAGAAATTGTTTTAGGATTATTTGCATGCACGGATCAATATTAATTTCTCAGACAGGCAAGAGGGTTTGACGTTTGACAGTGTTCTCTGTAATCTGTGTTTGTTGTCATTTCTGAAACTGTAGCACTATGGTGTTTTATAAATACCTATATTTGTTTGTAATGTTGATTAATTTTTTGAACATTGATTAAAAACGTTCAGTCATTACCGGTCCTGGAAAATGTATGTAAATTATAATTATTTGTGCGGCATTGATCAAAGTTGTACATTGTGTAGTATTTGCTTCATAGGCAGCCAGTTCTGATGCATATGCATGGCGAATTGATTTATCGCAAACAGAAAAATATTGGAAAGGTATGTTTAAACTTTCTCACATTACCAGGCATTTATGTTTGATATATTGTAGAAGTTTCCATATGAACGTCTTCAGATTATGTAATAAATCTATGAAAATCTATGATTAGTAATTGGTTCACTTTGTGAGTTTTGTTTGCTGTTTGGTCATAATGATAATGAATATAATTTTAATCATTTAGATTCGTAGCTGTATACAAAAGGAGGTAGATGCTTCCAGAGCTCAGGGAACTGTTTGTATTGAAACTGGTTTCGTTTGTGATTACTAAAATGTGTAAGTTCATGCTTTGGATGTGTACAGCGTAAAAATGTTGCTTTGGTTAAGACTGGTTGAACTAAATGGACGGGAAATTTGGAATACTTGGTGGAATCAGTCTGCAGATCAAAACACACTTAAGTTGATGACACGTTGGACAGTTGTCTGGTGCCATAAACCATGACACACTTTACCAGCAAATCATACCGACAGAAAAATAACAAAGACGGATTCCGATTTTGAGAATTTTGACAATGATGATGTAAAAGCAGATGTTTGTCATGATAGGTTGTTAAAAAGTCCAAAAGAAAAAGCAACTTTATTTTTATTTTTGTTTACAAACAAACGAGCAGTGCTGTCGTCTGCTCAGACTGACCAATCACAGTTCAGCTTTTCAGCCGGTTTCCAGCACGAAATTGAACATGCTCTAACTGGCACCGTTTCTGGCACCAGAAAAATCTGGCACCAGAAAAGTATGACAGACTGACCAGTTTCTGGCACCAGTTGACTGGTGCCAGAGACAGGCGTTTAAAACTGGCTAGTGTGTCATCACTTTTACTTAATGCAAGCTGTCACGAATGAATCAGAGGCATATACTGTAAATTGTACTAGGAGGACGTGAAAGGTTCTGGCTAATTTTAAGAGCCTGCTTATGACCAACTGATATTAACTTTGAACAGTTTAAATGGCTGCTGAAGACATTTCTGTTTAGGTGTTGAGAGTGAGGTGCGCCCCCTGGTGCATTGTGACCAACTGTTAAATTGCATTTTCTAAGTCATCTTACTTACAAATGAAGAAAACTCGAAGCGAAACTGACTAACCAATATTTAGCTAGAAAATGGTTGTTAAAATGGTTTGTATGTAGTCTCTTAATTGTGTCAAACTTCAACAAGCAGAATGCGCCGGCAATGATGCTGTCACAAGCTTCAAAATATAACAAGTCAATCAATGCAATCAATTAATCATTTTCGCCATAGTGCATTAGTTAGTGCTGGGCGTTGTAAACCGATTCCCGAGGTGGCAGCACCATCTAACAAAATATCACAAATTATGCTGTAAGATATGCAAGCCGTTTCACCAAATACTGTGCGTCAGAAATGTACTAAATAATAAATTATTGGGGACGTGTGAAGATGACGGTACCGGCGCAATGATATCTCGTGTTTACTAAAGTAGTTTGCCACATTAGAGCTGTGCTGTTTTGAATAATTTATTACTGAAGAGCACTTTCCGAACCAAGTTATTGTGTTCTAGTGAAACAATTCATCACATTTTTATTTTCCTAGGGAGGGGGCGCTGCCCCCTCCCGAGACCCTACCCCCATTTTGTGATTAAGGTAGTAATATTGATAGCAATTGTGCGTAACTGTGCATAGGTCAATGATCCCGTTTACTTATTTGATCGCATGCGAAAATGGCTAGCGTGTATGAAGAAAACGGCACCAAAAAGAAATAACTAATGATAATTAGATTAGTGAATTAAACTAACGTGAAATTCAACAGACAAAGCGAAATGTGTTAA
>Ga0056128_1001854_pt1 | contig 24415 bp, 17 predicted proteins | sample WorMetLIZISLAND2_FD_71113 | JGI IMG/M metagenome (GOLD analysis project Ga0056128, IMG submission 71113) | Marine gutless worms symbiont microbial communities from Max Planck institute for Marine Microbiology, Germany - Olavius geniculatus... ... | reverse complement strand
AGGCCAGACCAGACCTCCACCAAGCGCTGCTTCAGTTCATCCACATCTTTCACCGGCTTCTGGTACACACACTGCTGTACACGGCCCCAAATGCAGTAGTCAACAGGGTTGAGGTCGGGGTTGTTAGCCGGCCAGAGGTCAGGCGGGATGAACGCTGGTGTCTCACGACGCAGAAACTCAATCGTCGCACGTGCCCAATGTGCGGATGCATTATCCTGCTAAGCTGGTACCCCGTTTTATGAAATATCGTAAGCCCGTAACACACTACGATATTGAGTACCTTTTGACGATTTTCTCAGCTAATCATTATTATTATTATGGCACAGTTTGTTGGAGTTATTTCAAAACGTAATAGGGGTCCGGTTTTTTTTTGAGACACAGTGTAATTGGACATACTTTTGACAGTATTAAATAGAGTATCTACACCATTACAAGCAGTTAACCTACTGGCTATGTTCATGCGATAACTTTTTCGGGTTGCAAGTTGAGTCTTTGACTTGGAATTTTTTTCCTGTAATTATGCTCGTAATTTTGTAAATTATTATGTTGTCAAAAGGAAAAAATCACACAGCAAACCTTACCTTGTGCACTTTTGCAAACACTATTACAACCTATGCATTATGGTTAGGAATATGGTTAGGGTTAAGGTTAGAGTTAGTGGTTGAGTTAGTTTAATGTTTGTACGATTTCATTGTCTGAAGCATGTTTTTGGCATGGATAAATTAGTGCTTCTTGCTAGTTTGAGGTACTCATTAACTAGGGGTCCTTGGTTCATCAAAACTGGTTAATTAATTCCAGGTTGTGTGATTAATTTAATCAGATAGGCGAGTTGCTGCTTGTTAAACTTGGTTATGCCTGTTTGCTGCATTTTGGTAAAACTGAAGTTGATAGTCTCCTTTAGCATTTATGTACTGCTTAATTGTTTATAATCTATTTTTTTGTTTTTTTTTGTGTTTTTAATTGTGTACACTGTACGATTTTCATGCTAAATAAGTGAATAATATGTCACTGGTGGATCTATGCCAGCAGCAGCTCATTGGTGGAGTCGGACCGGTGAACGGCAGTAGCAGTGGTGTGACTCTGACAATGACTGTGTTGCCGGCTCCAGTGACTGACATCTACCAGCGATTGACAGACAAACAGCAGCAGGTCATAGGCATAGCAGCTGACGCCGACGACGTCTCACGTCTACTGAATGATGTTCAGAGAGGTGAGTTGTCTATTTGTCCATCTGTTTATGTATCAGTTTGTCTGTCTTATCTGTCTGTCGATGTGTCTGTCTTTCTCATCAGGTCAGCCAACGCCGACGGAGCATTTCGCAGTCACCGGCCCATGAGTCTGGTACAGTTTGCCATTTGCACTGCGAGCCGTAGAGGACTACGAACAGTTCAAAGCGCAACTATAGACACATTTGTTTGATTGATTGAGACTGCGGTGCCTAGTGACTTCTGCTTTTAGGCACCGTGTATAAACATGCTTTGTTATTATTATGTGTCACATCTACTTAGTGATGTCCAGAGATGTGAGCTGTCTGTTCGTCTGTCTGTCTCTGTTTGTGTACCTGTTTTTCTGTCTGAGTGAGTGAGTAGGGTTTAACGTCCCACCCGACACAGTATAGGTCATTTCGGGGACAGCCTTTCCAGGCGAAATGCACATAAACACATAATAACGGAACAGTAAGTTTAACTTTTTGTTTGTCTGTCTCTGTATTGTGGTAATGTTGCTGTCATCACGTTAATGCCATGCAAAGGTTCACCTGGTTTGTTTGATGAGTGCAGCATGAGTGCTGGGAGGCTGCCGACCTTTCTGCCAAACCAGTTGACTGGAGCCTTAGATCTGCCTAAACTGGCAGTGGCAGCTACAGTACTACTCTTACCATCACTATTTGTTATTGATACTCATTTTACCATCCCACGGAGGGTAGAAGGCTACGTCGAACTGGGTGACAGTCACTTATGATGCATGTACTAAGCAGACTCGGCATAGGGAAACGCTGTTCATTTAGACCAATGCATTACGTTATCGTTATTGTTCCACCTCGCCACCAATAATGTCGGTATATTGATGTGTGTTTGTTTGTCACGTGACAGAAGTGATTAATGAGTTGTACAAGAACCTGATCCCCGGCTCCGAGTCGGGCACTCGTCTGTGTCTGATGTTCATTGATGCCGCGCATCAGTATGAAGCTCTGCTAGATGTCATACTGGTCCTGGGTCACATCGACGTCGCATTTCTACACAGCGGATGTGATGAAATTATCAGTACGTTACATACATTGCTGCTGATTTACTAATATTAGTATCATTACTGCCATGAAATTTTATTGTCGGAGCTGGTTACATTTGGGATAATATTGCAGCCTTTTTGACATGCATAATCTGCAATGAATTATGGTGATGTCCAGGGTGCTGATTTTAAAAAAGTCACAAAGATAAAAGCGTTGAAAAAATCGAATGGTGTTTGAACATTTCTGATAATAGGTGTAACTGGTGTGCCATCCTATAGTTTAAAAGGCCAAAGATCAAGGCCACTTCCCAGACATCAAAATTGCTGTTGGATATTCTGTAGAGTTAAATCTCGTGTCTGTGTGTATTTTTTTCAGAGAAGTTCAACAAAGACTGTGTGGTAAGAAAGTTTTTTCCTCATAATATTAACAGCATTTTCAAGCATTTTTGCAGCATTGATAGTTGACATGAGTGCACACAGCAGAGAAGAGTTTACATTAGTGATAGTTATGATGTTCACTCATTTAATATTAATATTTTGGTGCTAATGTATATAAGTTTTTGTCAAGTCATTTGATTCGTCAGTCAGTGAGAGTGACTGGCTTACTGCAGATACTTTACGTCAGGTGTTGAATCTGTGTGATGGCTTTAGTTTTCTGTTCTTTTCTGATGGCTCCACATTGTTAGATTCTGAATTGGACAGTCTCATTTTATATTTAGCACCTAGCCGTACTTTGTAGTCTATTTGTCGCTCAGTTTGTGTTGCTTTTTGTGTTTTATTGTCGTTTCTTCTCTTTTTCTTTTTTTTCTGTACTTTGTGTACGATGAAATAATAAATATATATATAACGCATTACTTGGATGCTTTACTTGTAGTAAGTACACAGTAACAAAAAATTACATTTTCTTTGTACAGTATTGCTCTCAGTAAAAAGCGTATTTTTAAACTGTAACAGCACAGTATTTTCAACATCCGGCTGCTGATACTAAATGATTTGTATTCTTGCTTAATTTGCTAAACTATCAGTCGTCAGTACATACTGTAAGCTGTCACCATGTTGTTTACAAATGCTCAGTGTTTCTGCTCAGAGGAAGTTTGAAAAGTTGAAGTAGGTTTAGAGTGACTCAGTGAAAACAAAGCTTTAAGAGCTAAAGCTGTGTCTTCCATGTAAACTCAACCAACTTCAGTCTTGTTTGTTTGGCTTAACTTTGTCCTAAGTATGTACTTAGATCATAATTTTTGACTTAAGAGTTTTACTGAGTCTTTCACTGAGTGGAAACTTTGGACTTACACCGAAGTTTTGGTCTTAGAAATTAGATCGAACTTTCATCTCAGTGAAATTACTTCACTTTTGGGCTAACTTCGGTCTTAGCCAATCTAAGTCGATAAGTAAAGTTACTTAGTGTGCAGTGTGCAGTGGCATTGATGGTTAAAAAGTAGATGGGACAGGAAGTTGCAGTTTTTCTGACATACGGCTGCAAATTTCAGATGCCGTTCTAGCAGACGTAGCAAATTTCTGATGGCTGCTTAAAATTTTAATTTTACCCTGAAATTTTTGTCCATGTGGGAGTTTTTCAGCTCATTTTTTTTCATTTCTGGACGAAAATTTTCAGACACGAAAATTTTTGAAAATCATATGATAACTGTGTTGTATTGTGTTGACAGTCGGTGATGTCGATACACAGTTTTTATCTGCCCAGTCTACCGGGTTCACGAGTTCTCACATCCATGCTCAGTTTACCGGACCAGCCGCATGGACACGGAGGCAGTAGACTGAATGAGACAGACCCACAGGCCACTGACTCCACGTCTGCTAATGACGTAGCGTTGTTTGGTATTAATATCAAGGCTGGCGGACATCAGGATCGTATGAGCAACCTTATCGAGAAACGGTAAATAAATTTCTGCTATTTCAATTCCTATCTGTTTGTTGTGCCACTTGCTCACTGTAGTTATCCCTGTAGTTTAATCATAGATGATGCATTCATCCATTTTGACAGCAATTGTGTTGACTCCATGTCTTAATTTCATCATTCTAGGGATCCTACATCTGTGGCAAGTAAGGAAAGGGAAAGAGAAGGGAAGTCGGGGAGAGAGAACGGAGGGGAGAGGAGGGAAGAGAAAAGAACAGGTTGGCCACTCACTTGCAAAACACAGAAAAGTCACGGAATTCCAAAGTAGTCAGGGAAAAACCAGGGGAAACTGAAATCAACCGAGCCTACCTTCATATTTGTATGCTGTTTGGATTAGGACACATATTTACAAAAACCGTTGGCAGCTGGGATTTTGCCCCGGACCCCACTGGGTGTCCACTGCACTCTACTGGACCCTTTAGTCAGTTCGAGTCTTTCGGTTGTTATAGCCACAAAGTGATGAATCCTGAAAGCATGGGGGCTACCTGGCCTGTTTTTGGTAACGTAAAGCACCATCTGTTAACCGCAGTGTTAAACAGTGTATCGATAGCCTGCTTACTGGAAAAGTCAGGGAATTTCATGTGCTCTGGAAAGTAGTCACTCTGCCTACAGTGCCATCATGCATGTGTATGCTTGCTTCTGTATATGCAGTTACAGCTTAGAAATAGTGGCTCATTAGTTACATATTATTGTCTTGCATTTGTGTGCTTTTGTAGGCCAGAGATGGTGCCAACAGTTCTTGACGAAGACGACAAAATGTACATTGATGACGAAGCGGTCCTGAAGCTGATAGCAAAATTTGATGAAGAGCATAAGTTTCGTCAAGTGATGACAACAACTAGTGGTGTTACTGAGCCTCAGATGATGACGACATCTAGCACTGTGATTAGTGAGTAGCTGCACTGTACCTTGTGATTAGTGCTTGCAAGCCCAGAATCCAGGATTAAGAAACGTGTAATCGTGGGATCTTGGCAATGTTTTGTCTTGTCCAGCTGTAGTGTGGCTTAGTGTTGTAACAATTAGGACGTTAGACTTGTGATCAAAAGATCAGGAGTTTTTTTGGATTGTGAGTTCAACTCCCGCTCAGGTCGCTATCAAGTGGTTACTACTTGGATGGGTGACGGTCTGCGGACAGGTAAATCATCTTGGTATATAACCAACACCAAGGTTAACTCAGCCTTCCATCTTTCCGTTCAAAAATGTCAACTTGCCCTATAGTCATCATCACAGCTCTGCAATTTTATTGTTGGTGCTCATCTCCCTTTCCAAGGCCCTGAGCCAGCAGTGAGCTGCAAATACAGCTTAGTTACGTGAGTAATTTAGGCCAGACTTCTCGCATATACTGTTGTAACATTTCTGGTGGCTAGGCCAGTACCAAATGCTTGATGACAGATGCACGTGTGTGCTATCAACTTGCTCTGGGGTTTGTTACTTGCCGGTGGACGAGCCGGCAGTCGAACCAGCGACCTCCCGATTACGTGACTTGTATGAAATTAAGCACTTGATGTTTGCTACACATTGTGCTGCTGTATCTGTGTCTAGCTCTGAATGCAGACAGCAGCAATGTGAACAGCATCGTTTGTCAGCAGTCACCAGAGCATGCTGCAGCAGCAACTGAGTCAATGGACTGCACCGAGTCGATGGATATGCTCACCGATGTCGTCAGTATCATTAACACTGACCTAGCCAATGCACAGGTAATTAGCAGTAATAAGGTTAAACGTTGTCTGTAGCTGTTTACAGATGTAACCCATCTCAGAGCTATCGATCATCGTCTGTCACATGGCTTCACAGTGAGTGACTCGATGCAGGTGAATACACCCTGCCTTCACACGAGACGGACAGATCGGTACTCCATTTACATGTGCCGGAGGAATGGAAGGCTGAGTTGACCTTGGTGGGTAGTGATAGCAACCTGACCGGGAGCTATATGCACGTTTCTTGCCTGTTGTTGTTGCTGCTGTTCTTGTTGATAGGGCGCCCTTATGTTTCTAACGGGAGATCTTATGCTTTTGCTTTGTTTTTTTTTAATATTTTATTTTTCACATCTCCGAAACTGGACAGCAAACCAAGACCAAACTTGGGGAGAAGGACGACCCTTATCTGGAAGGAATTGTGCCAAATTTCAGCGAGATCTGTTGAGGGATTTTGGAGGGAGGGACATTTTATGTATGCAAAATACTGTATATATCCAGCTCCACACTGAGCAACACATTATGGATCTATAATCCATATGATATATATCCATTCACTAGGTGGCGTCACCATGCAGTTGGTGGATAAATACACTGTGCTGTGTAAATTAATACAATTGCATTTGTGCTACGTGACATGCTATGAAGGAAGTTTCAACCCCAACATTTTCCCATCGTTTGGACCTATGGTACCAGGCGACCTCACGTTGGACTCTGCCCCAAATTTCCAGTTGTTGTGGATGCTGTAGTCTGGAGGTTCTCAGCTGGACCTGCAGCTAGTGGAAGCTGATAGTGCAACACCAGAGCTGAGGTCGTCAATTGATCAGCCGTTCTCACTGACCAGTAACAACAGTCTGGAGTCGTTATCATACACTGGAGCAGGCTCGGCCACTGGCAGTTTACACTGGTCACTCCAAGCTGCTGGACATTGGTCATTGTCCAGCAACAACACCACTGAGTCATTACGTGAGTTCTTGTTCTGTAGAAGAGTATTAAGGATTGATTGTATGAACGTCAACCAAAAGTTTAGTCTACTTTTTGTGCTAACTTAATTCTCTCTCATCTCGCTTGCTCCATGGGCTCAATGGCCATCGGTGTCTGTGACATATTTCATGACATGAGTCCATTTCTGCCTGTTCATCACCAAACTGTACAGGGTGTAGATATCTTTGTTGCACCAGTCCAGTATGTTGTCTCTCCATCTTTTTTTCAGTTTTCCTCAGTTGTTGACTCAACATTAAAACCATTGTATGAAACTAAACGTCGATCAAATCGACTTGAATCTACTTAAAACTTGAGTGGCAGATTTCTTCATCAGATACGTTTGTTTATGTGATAATTTGCATGTAAAATGACAAATTATAACAAAAGAACATACCCGCTCAAAGAAATGACTTACACGTGACCAACTTATACTAGACCACATCTGCTAGCAGTTTTTGCTGTAAATTTGATGATTTTTTAGTCAAAAATGTCGTCTTCCTTGTCTTTATTGTCTTTAATAACTTTAAGAACCAACATTTGTGATTATTTACCAGATAAGAAAAAGATAATTGCAAATGGCAGTTCACAGCAGAATTAATTCAAACATTAATGATTAATGCCCGACAGTTGCAATGCGAATGAATGTATGCATTTTTGCTTAATCTTTAGGGGAGTAGAAATTTTCTGATCGGTTTTCAGTTCACTTTCTTATCACTGGATTAGAAAAGATGTTAATCGGACTCAATTCTTAGCAAGGGTGGATTAAGAGAATTGATATTCCATAAACTTGTTTTTCAAGTAAACATGAACTCATGTATTGTCATACGCAGGAGTTGGCTCAGCGAGCAGTGATGAGTGGTCGGTGCCATGGTCGGTAGTGGGTCAGCATCAGCAGGCAGTACTATCAGGCTACGATCAGTTCCAATCACTGCCAAACACTGATATCCTATCAGCAGCAGCAGCAGTAGGCCTCACTGAGCCAGTGGGACTACAGTCTGCTCAACTGCACTCTCTCTCAGTGCTTGGTAAGATAAGCTAAGATACAGACATACGCAGCGGCATAAAGGGTTGAAGAAGTAGCCGAGGCATGCAGCAGAAATTTGCAATTTTCCAACAGACACGACAAATTTTTGACAGAGGAGACTACGAGTGCTCAAAGTTTTATTTTTGCTCCTAAATTTTTCCAAACTGAGAGTTTTTTGCCTCAAATTTTGCTTTTCTTGACAAAGTTTTCTGACAGCCCAAAATTTAGGGGGGGCAATTATCCCATGACCCCACTAGATACAATATATGGTGGAAAATCCAGGTATCAGTTATAATCAGTACACAATATATGGCAGACTGCTGCATTAAACTATCTGTGTTAATTATCCTGTACCTTAACGTTAGTCTAAATCAGTCCTTTTACACTGATTGCTGGCTTTGAGCAGCAATAGTTGTTCGAATGATTGTCACTCCAACAGAACTTAACAACAATGTTTGGATCGCATATTTTTTATTGTAACTCTGGAGAAAAGATGCAAATACAGGTTTATTGTATCTCAGATACTGCTGTCATAGTTTACCTACATACAAGATACATTTTTTCATATCATAGATAGTTAGATACATATCTAGATACTAGAACCCTGGTGGCATAACAGTTCGACTTACAATTGCAAGGTCATGGGTTTCACTCCTGGTCGGGTCACTATCAAGTGGCTAATACCTGGATGGGTGACCTACTGCGGTATATAACGAACACCAAGGTCATCTCAGCTTTCGATCCCTCCAGAGAAGGTAAATCATCGAGTACCAGCTTGTCTGGTTGGGGTTAAGACTGGGTGCATTAGCCCCCTGTCGGATGGATGGCAGATAATTGTGTGATCACATATGGCAGTGCAATGGGTTTTCCGCAAATAGGTATATACATGACCTTTTGTTGCATTTCAGATACTACGCAGCACTGCTCACTGGAGCTGGCTCAACTCCATTCTCTACAACCAGTGGGCACAGCCAGCGATCAGTTCATTGCCACTGGCTATAACACTGCTGCTGCTGGCAATGACAGCATGACATTCGTTGATACATTGGAAGCACCAGGGATGGCTTGGTACAACAGAGCGACGACGCCATCATCAGTGCACTATTGGACACACGACAACAACTTGATGTCGCCTTCTGCCCGTCCCCCGGACATCACTGCTGCACCGATCCCGGCGTGTGTCAGCAGCGCCAGCTATGATGGTACGATGATTTGTTATTATAATATTTTCATATTGAACGTCATGTTTCTTTTATGTAAAACATGTTGACCTTTACTGCTGAAGCTTGCCAAAGCTTCAGGGAGATTTCTATGGTCTCTGGCTTACGGGAATGCGCTATGAGCCCACTTGGTGGTCTGAGTGCTGGATGCTGCCTTCAGGTGGTGTCCTCTCCAAAGGTAATGTAAGGTCATGTTTCTGTATGTTTGATGAATATTTTTGCCTAAAAAGAAAGAAATGAACTGCCGTTTTAGCATTCTTTGTAAAAGGTCACCCCAAACTTCTTGAAATTTAGCTAGTATGCTTGACTGGTTGTGGGAAGTCGACAAGCCACATCTACTGTTACTTTTACAGCTTTTTATGTCACAGCTTTTGCCAGTTATCTTTCTGTCAGATGTTCTCTTGTAATCTTGATTCTCTGTTGCTACTTGCTACTTTGTACTTTAATATCCTCTTTAGACATTTTATTTCCGAAATGATTTGGGGATGATGACTGAATGTTTGGTTTGTTTTGCAGACTTTGAGGAGGACGAAGCAGAACAGAGAGGAAGTAAAGGAACCCGCTCAAAACGAGGTACACGCTAAACCATCATGCATCAGTCATCTGTTGATATTAAAGTTTGAAATGACCTCGAAGATTCAGAATTAAGAAAAACTTGGACCCCGATTTCATCTAGTAATTCTGTTGCCAAATTGCTGCCACAGAGTGCCAACACAATCTTATTTATTTGTTCATTGTCACGATATCTCTGTAAAATTTCACCAGTGTCTATCCACAACTTGCAGATGACATTGCAAAGCGTCAGTTCCATGCTCTGTCTGCTAATTGTAAAGAGTCCTGAAAGATGATCCAGGATTTGTGAAAGAATCTGCTAAATTATCCCCAAAATGCGAACAATTGTTCCCTGTGCCCTGCCCCACCTCTTTCAAAATTTTTTGAACATTTATTCGCAACTTTTGGAGGATGTGTGTAAATTGTGAATTTACCGTTACAATTACAATTGGGTAATTACCCAATTGTAATTGCAATGAGATGTGAGCTTTAATTATATTTTTATTGTTTTTTTTTGCAGAGAAATAATGTTGTAAATCTGTCAGTACTTGATAAAATGATGAAGTTGTGAAACTTAGGTGTGTTTTGTCTGTGGCAGGGTCAACAAGTAGTACAAGGTCAGGCAAAGCAGTTGACAGAAGTGGGAGGAGGACTTGATGGAGCAAACTGTGTGAATGACAGTTTGACAGAAGTGGAACGAGGAACTAAGTATTGAGTTCAAATGAAATTTAACACAGCTTTGAAATGTAACACTTTGAGTATAAACTTTTGACTCAAAACGATGTATGCTGCTAAAAATTGTTGGATAAAATTTTTGCGACAGGCAGCATTTTGTCTTTTGTTCTGCTTTTTGACAATTCCTAAAAATTCTTCACCATAGTAGCAAATAGCATGCAAAAAAATGTGAGCGGGATTTTTTATGATGGTCATGTACAAAAAGTGCACTAATAATTGTACCTTTAGTAGCCATGAAATAGCCATTGTACCTTCACCTGTGTTTACTGGTGACAGTTGCACTCATTTTTACGGCAGCCATCTGTTATTCAACTGACCTTATTTTATACCAAAAAGCAAAGATGGTGGCTGCTAAAAGGAGGTACTTATTGCTCGCTCCCTGAAACAGACAGAAACCCAAGTTCATAATTCCCGGGTCTCTCGGATTCGAGGGGGGGCAATACATAATCCTACAGGGTGGTATGAAATAAAGTGGAGCATTTTGATTTTTGTTCTTTAACATGTTTTAAGCTGCAAAGTCAGTTTTGCCAGCACTGCACCAATCAAAGGTGAGAATTACGAGTTGCGTGTGAAATTTATTTTTAGGTGATTTGTGGATGCCAGTATTTGTCTCAGGCGTTTGGACTCTGTATCAAGAGCAGAATAGCAAAATATTGTACCTTCAGTTGTTTATGGCAAAATGTCTCATCTACAAAATTGTTCAAAATTCTGCTTAAATATTTATTTCATTACAAAATGAATTGTGGCAAGCAAAATCTCTAAATGTGTTATCTATTCACAAAGTTTACCAGAACATTAAAAGCATCGTGGTAAAAGTCAGAATTAATGCATCGCATGGATTCATTTGTCTCTAAATGTCATCAACAACAGATAGGACGTTTCGCCATTTTACCCTCGATATGTTCCATTTTCTTTTGCATTACCCGGGCGGGGTGTGTATATATATGTTAATGCGTTTATCACATTGTTAATTATTTGTTATTGATATCATTGTGTTGTTATGTATACTGTTGTAATTTAGAGTGTGCTTTGTTTCAGTTAATTGTTCGGTGTATGTGTGTACATGTCCTTAAATCATTGACTCATTCATTCATTCATTCTGTACAGCAGTTTTTCCACACTACCTCTTGAAAAAAAACGTCTCCCGTTATGTACTGTACAGAGCCAGCCAATGCCTTTATGGCAGAGGGGCAGAGGGAATTGCCCACCCTAAATTTCGGGTTGTCGGAAAATTGTCTTTTTGTCCGAAAATTTGTGTCCAATCCATAATGCAAAATTGTGGGCTGAAAACCCCCATTTAGGTGGGGGGGGGAATTCAAGGGCAGAATTGAAATTTTGAGTACCCATAATCCCTGCTGTCGGAAATTTGTAACTGTGGGAGTTCTGTCAGAAGTTTGCAGTGTTTGTTGGAAGTTTGCAGCTACCTCACCCGTCTACTTTTTTTTCAACCCCCAATGCTACTGAAGCCAGCCAATGCCAGACTGCATGCCGAGTTGACAGCAGTCCTACTGCCTGCTGGTGTGTGTCTATCTTGTTAATTTCTGTTTTCCAATAGACAGCATTCTGAAATTAATGCCTGTCTGGAGGATAACAGGGAAGATTATTAGAACTAACATTATTGTTATTACATATGCATGCACATGGAGTTCTTACAATTTTAGGTTTAGCTCACATTTTGTGTTTTGTGTTTCTGTAAAGGTTAAACCTTTTGTTTCGTTATTGTGTGTGTGCATTTTGCCTGGAAAGGCCGTCCTCGAAATGACCTATACTGTGTCGGGTGGGACATTAAACCCTACTCACTCACTCACTCACTCTTCATCTGCATAGATCACGGGGGTGTTTAACAGTGCATGGTACACCATAATGGGTGCAGAGCATAAGCATGTAAGTGCAGACTAAGTCCAGGTTCCAAGCTCCTGCTGGGGGCTAGGGGTAAAGCCCCCTGAAGCCAGAATGGTAACTTAAATAAAAGTGATAGTCACTACTTGACACGACTTTATATGAAAATTTAAAATTGAATTTTTAGTAATCGTTAGAATGTTTTAGATAGCCATTAATCGTGATTAATTGTTAACTTAGCTCTATATTTAATAATCTGTATCTTTGTAACAGTTGATCTTGTTGCGGCATACTGCTTACTTACCTTACATAGACAGCCAACTCGTGCAGAATATTTGTGTACACACATGTACAATACAATGTACATCATTTGTACATAAGTAACAGTATAGTTATTGTGTGGCTGACTGTTTCGATGTATTTTTTGCAAGACTCGGAACTTGTTTGTTTGTTAACTGTTTTTATCTCTGTATTATTTTAATGTACAGTACACGTTGTACATAAAACTTGTTATATGTATATGGGACAGCAGCTGCTTTGTCGACTGTGGCTGTTTGTTTGATGTGATCTGTGTACAGTGTATATGAAGATCAGCGCTGTTTTGATACCTGACTGTTGAGTTAGTTCATAATAGTACACTGCACTAGCTCCTACGTTATTCCGTGTTCGTATGATGAAGCTGCTTCAACGAGCTGGCCGTCTTGTTGATGGTGCAATAGGGCAAACATTCACATTGTCCATTTGCTTAACTGCCCAAAAAATCTTGCATTTTGTGGACAAAAACAGCAAATTTTCATAATTGTAACACATTAAGTTATTCACCTGCAAAATCTACGGCTTTTATCTACAGTGTGCAGGATTTTTTAGCTAAGCAAGTGGACTAGCAAAGCTTTAGTTGAGCCACCCATCTTGTCGATTGATTGAGCTAACTTTATCATAGCTGTGTTTTGGATGGCCTAACAACCATGAACAAGTTTAGTGCGCCACGGATAAATATATTATAAATATGCTAATGATAATAATACTTTTAATAGTTTTAATACTTTTAGCTAATATTTCTGTTTGACGGCACGGCAGACGGAAAATTTGTTTTGTTGTATTGATGCAATATACTAGTGAATTTGTTTTTTGTGTTTCGGCTTAGAGTATCTAATTATCCGTGGCGCATATAACTTGTTTGTGGTTGTTAGGCCATCCAAAATGCTGTTCATGTAACAGGGGTATGGTATGACACTCATGGTGTAAAAATGTCTCTTATTATATAAAATAAAATATGTGGTGGTGTAAGTTCTGTGGAAGTGAAGCAAGTAAAACTCAACATAGATGTAGCGATATCGTATTTGCAAGTCACTTGCAATATATAACACTAATATATACACTATACAGTAGCTTATGTGTAGGCATGTATCTACAAGCAGTATGAGAAGAATTCACGTGATACAATGCACGCAGACAGGGTAAATGCACAGCAGTAGCAGACAAACAGTTGCATTAGATGCAAATTTACAGCAGCCAGTCCAAGTCAACCAGAACTACAGTTTATCTACATGCATAGTCTGTGTGAACATACGGCAGGCATGGCACATTTTAACAGCTAGAGAAACGACTATCACCTCAACCAGTTCTATTACTAATCCGTAGTAAGTATGAATGACTCGGACCACTGGCATAGAAATAGGGAGGTGGCACATTCACCCCCAGGAGTATACACACTTAGTGTCCGACTATAAGCTCATTTTCCAATGTATTCCGATTATTATCCACGTAGAAGTGTTAAAAATCCACATCAATTTCTCACAAAAAATCCCAAAAATTTCTGGAGAAGGGGCACAGACTTTAACCTTCAAGTGCCCCCTCCCCTATATCCAGTTCATGGCTGCGCCACTGACTCAGACTGTCAGAGAAATGACTGTATCAGTTCGACCAGCTCTATGGCTAGCCTGTAGTCGGTGTGGTCGTCTGGCAGGCGACTGATGATGTGCTCTATCAACGTTGCAGTAGCACTCAATGAAGGGTTAACACATCGCAGCCGACTCACATCCTGAACATACCATTCGCTACATTTTCACCAGACATCAGTGGTATCGCGGCAGGGGGCCCTAAATTATGGATTGTTGGAAAATGATATTCTTGTCGAAAAATCGAAAATTTTCGTCCAAAAATACAAAACGAAAACCTGATTTTGGAAAAATTTTGGCGAAAATTAAAATTTTGAGCACACGATCTCTATTGGAAATTAGCAATGTCAGAATTAGCAATGTCAGAAAACCACAACTTGCTGGTCCGCGCACTTTCTTAACCCACGACACCACTGCCAGATACAACAAGCAGTCTAGCATACTATACTATATTACAATTTGGTCACTTAATCAGGGAGCTATCTGTAACTAAGCATTCTGCAAAAAAAGCTAATTCAACAAGTGTCAGAAACAATGATGCATGAAAATACGACATAACAGACTTGTGTGTATTGTAACAAAGTTTTGTGTGTAGCTTTCTCTTGCATACTGTGTATTCTATAGGTTTTATTTCTAGGTTTTATTGTGTACTGTTTTTATTCTTTGTGTGTGTGTGTGTGTATGGGCCATGTTGCCTGATTTAAATAAAATGGAATGGAATTACTCTTCCACGAAAAGTGCTTTATACTCACTAAAAAAAACTACTGATTTTGACTGCCTAGCCGACTGGGTGCATAGCCACTCGATGCCTGGGGCATCTTGTTCTCAGCACACGTGTGGCCCTCTGGTCTGTAGACATTGGTCTATTCTGTGTGTTCTACGTTCTACACATTCTCTCCACATTCCACCACCTTAACCACCAATGGCGATCTTGCATCGACATTTAAATTTGTCTTCTGCTACTGTTCAGAAAGTACAAATTCTTACAACTTTGTGTAGTGTCTTGCAGAGCTTCAGTGGCAATCGTGCATGAATCTTATCGTGTATATTACAAGTAAAAACGAGCAAAAAACTAGTGATAATTTCAGACAGAAAGGTGAGAGAAAGGAGAAAAAAGAGAAGAGGAAGGAAGATAAGGAAACGGAAAACCCCACAAAAACCTCTCACCGCCCTTGGGCTGATCAGCAACACATCCTTCAAAATAGAAAGAGACAGACCATGGAGTGTAGCCATGCAGAGACGGCAGGCGAACATTTGGCAAGACGTTCCACACTGCCAGGAGGATCACAGTTGTAGATGAAATGAGCCAGACGACAGCCGACGATGACCAACAACTCACTGGCCACCACAGCGTGAGCATTCACCGACAACAGCATCTGTACACACAGTATCACTATACACTCACAAGCGTAGCTAGAAACTGGAAGTTGGGAGAGACAGTTTAAGGCTAAAAGCACCGAAAATCAAAGCTGAAGGCCAAGAGCAGGGGTAGGATTCTTGGAGAGGGACAGTAAACGCTTTTTTGGTCATGAAAAAGCCCTGATAATGTTAGTTTACCTGCACAAATTTGCATTTGAGACTAACGTTGGCTAATGGTAGAGCCCTACTGCTTCGACTCTGCTCATAAAACAATGAGTAATGTTTGTTGACCTCGGAGCTGATTATAAAAGTGCTTGTTAAAGTGCTTATCTCCTCCAAGACAATTAATACAAAACAGCAATTTAAAAGGCATGTGTGAATTTGTTACTTTATAATAAAAATAATGATTAACTAAAATTCTTTCTATCCTAACATCCTAACGTTAATAGCTGCTATAACAGACACACATTGAGTGAATGCTTAATCTCTGCAGTCTACTATAGACCCCTAAGCCGGCTAGTCGTGAATTTGACGACCGGCTTAGCATTTTCGCGGCTAAGGTTCCGGCTTAGCCGCGATTTTCGCGGCGGCGGCGGCGGCTTAGCAAAATCACAGTGGGGCGGCGGCTAAGTTGGCGGCTTAGGTGTCTAGTCTACTACATTCATTTGGTAAAGCTAATAAAACAGTACAAAGTAATCTCTGTTGACTGACCTCTTGCGCAATCTTGTCGAGTCCGCTGCAGTAGAGTTCCAGGACGTAATGTCTCATGAGAAAGTCAATGCTGACATCGAGCAGCGGAGCGAGTTTGAGCACCAGCTGCGGCCACTTTATGTGCACACCGCTAGCACCAGTACCAGTACTAGCAGTAGGACTAGCACTAGTACTAGCACTAGTGCTAGTGAGATGAGACCGAGCTGGGCTGTCTGATGCTGTTGCTGCTATGACAGACTGTGTAATGATACTGCACAGAAACTACACACAGACACACAAAATAATAACAATAGCATTAACACTAGTAGTAGCACTACTACTAGCGCTAGCAGTAACACTAGTGAGTGAGCGATCCGATCAGTCTGATGTTGCAGAAAAACTGCACACACTCATAATGCACTGATGAGAGGCGGTTGAAAAACCCAGGAACAATAAAAAAAGTGTTAACTAAGCTATTCCATTCTGTGCAATGTAAAAAAATGATATTGCTCTTCGTGTTGTTGACAAAAGGTTTGCTTCTTAAATGCCCAGGCAAAAAAAACAAATGACCGGCAATCCATGATACTCCATCGGTGACCAAAAACTGCTGAGCATGGCCAGCCAGCAAGTAGGGGATCGAAAAATCAGTTGCCTGGCAGGTGTTTAGGCGATCGACTTAATTGATCGCCTTAAACAACAAGCACTAGTTAAGTTACTATGGAAGTAAAACCTACGTTGTGACTCGTGGCTAACTAGCAACTTACAGCAATAAAGTGGATCATCAGTATCAGTGGCAAGTAAAGTGATCAGTGCTTTCAGTTTCGGTATAATGGCCAACGTTCAATCAATACCGCTAATAGTGACTCAGAAAACCTTTCCGCAAGAAAAAGTACACGTCATCAAAAATGTTACAGCAACACAAAAAGGGAAAAAACCTTTGAGCGAGCTTCAATGATATTATCGTCTATAATGTCTGACAGCAATGCCACTGAGTGAAGAGGCCGGAACAACGCATTCTTGCCCTACAAATGCAAACATGTTTAGTCGTCATCACTACCATCTGCCTATAACATTAAGTATTAAAAATACGCATCTTTCTAGAACTAAATCATTTTTCAGACAGCGCACATCAAAACGAAATACATGAATCCAAAACCATACACAAGTTTATCCACAACTTCTGGAAAAATACAATAAAACGTACGAACAGAACAGCAATGGTGCAGAGTACTTTCGTATTATTCACACTAGTATTTACAGTCTCTTGCTTTCACTCTTAATAAATTATTTTTATGAGATTACTTCAAATGAGTGATATATATGTGGTTGCCTATTGTCGATCCGTGTTTACGCTGACTTACATAGCACTGTTACCCAGAGGTGATCTGAAAAATCCAAACGTAATACTGATCGTTAGTTTAAAAGGCTTTATTTCCTTTTTCTTTCTAGTTTCTCTGTCAACCAGTATATATTACTTGCTACAATATAGTCAATATACACCGTGTCTCAAAAAAACAGTCAAAATTGTTTTTTGCTATAACTTCGTCAAATTCCCACCAATTTTAATAGTTTTTGGCACAAAGATGGCCAAAACGATAAAATTATATAAGGTGTACTTATTTTTCACCTCACCTAATTTGTGTCAGCACACTACCGTGTGAAACGCAGATGCCTAAATTGTTACACTTCACAGTGGTTATTTGTATCTGATTGCTTACTTTTGCATCATCAGTTTGACAGAGGGTGCCACGTGGTTTAATAATTTTGTGGTATTAAATATTTTAAGGTAAAAACAGCAAAACAGCAGACAACAAAACAGCTGACTGATGAGCTTAAAACACGTCTAATCGGTAAGTGAATGTCGTTTGATTAGTCGTTTGTTGATCAGCCAGTGGCGTTGCATCTAAGCTATTGTCTTTGTATGCGGGGCCAGCTTTCGACATAAATTCTGATGATTTGCAAGTAAGCTGTTATACAAACTTATGATTCTGCTAAATAATTTACACTGATATTTATTTTGTGCTTAATTAAGTCGTTACAGTGTTTACTTTGTAAATAACTCAGCGTTACGCAACAATTTGGAACATCTATGTTTCACATGGTAGTGCATTCACATAAATTAGGTGAGGTGGAAAATGAGTGCACCTTCCATAATTTCATTGTTTTGACCATCTTCCTGCCAAACATTATCAAAAAAGTAAAAATTTGACAAAATTATGACAAAAACAATTTTGACTGTTTTTTTTCTGAGACACGGTGTAGATGAATATATTGACTCAGTACCTTTGTGTCATGCAGTGAGAATGGCCGGATAGACTTGAGTGAAAAAACGAGGATGGCGTGTAGCAGTGTGCAAAACACAAAGTGGTGCTCAACAAGCCAAGTGTTCACCGACTTCTGTTCCACGGCAAGCTCTACCAGACTTGTGGGACCTTGAACTGCACTCCATATGTCTTCTACCAACGGTGATACTAGTGCCACCTGGTCACTGCCCAGTTCCACACGAGCCTGCAACATATTTAACGCACACCATGATCATGTTCCAGTTAATGTACATTGTACACCCTGATCACAATGTATTTAATGCGTACCCTGTTCTACCAGATTTGTAAGACATTCAACAGCACTCAAGATGTCTTCAACCAATGGTGATACCACAGGGACCTGGCCCAGTTCCACACAAGCCTACAACATGTTTTATGCACACCCTGATGATGTTGTATTTAATCAAAACCGATCATCTGTCAGTCCAACATGCTCTAGTTTATATACAGCGTGTGCCAAAAAAATGACCAAACTTGTTTTTGTCAGAACTTCGTCGAACCTCCACCAAATTTGATAATTTTTGGCACACAGATAGCCAAAACGACAGAAATATGTAAGATACACTCTTTGTGCATCTGACGTAATTTATGTCAATGCACTACCGTGTAAAACGCAGATGTTCTAAGTTGTTGCATAATGCTCAGTTGTTGTCTCCGTAAAACTTCTAATGACTTAATTATGCACACAATAAACTAAAATGTGATATATTCAGCAGATTTATAAGTTTTTGTAACAACTTGCTTCCAAATTATCAGAATTTATGCCCAAAGTGTATGCAATGGCTTAGACGTGATGCAGGGGCATCATTTAGGGGGTGGGGAGCTGGAAGGCTCTACGGACCCCCAAGGATTTACGATTTTAGTTTTTTCCCTGTAAATCGTACCTTTGAAACAGTGTTACTGCTGCAAAAACAATACGTTACGCAAACACAGACCCCCAAAGATCACTGAGATCCCCAACAATTTACTGAAATGACGCCACTGGCGTGACACCACGGCTGACAGCGGCATTAACGATCAACTGATCAAAATGCACAGCACTCATTCATGGATAAAATGTGTTTTAAGCTCATCAATCAGTTATTTTGTTGTCTGCTGTTTTCAGTGTAAATTGTTAATACCACAAAATTATTAAACCCCACGGTGCCTCTTGTGGAACTGATATTGCACAAGTGAGCAATCTGATACTGATAATCACCACATGATGTAACAATTTGGAGCATCTCCATTTTACACGGTAGTGCATTGACATAAATTACATGAAATGGACAATGAGTGTACCTTACATACATGTTTCTATCGTCTTGGCTATCTGTGTGCCAAAAATTATCAAATTTGATGGAGATTTGACAAAGTTCTGACAAAAACAAGTTGGTACTTCATGTCATCGTGTTGTTAATGACACCATCAGGACTGCACCAAAAAGTAAGACTCAAACTTTTTTCTTTGACAGACTGCAGTCAGATATTTAGTAAGCATGTTATTACAAATTTTCCACATAATGTGCCAGTGACAGAATCTTGAAAATTAGTCAACAATACACAGTGTGCACTACATAAGGAGCTCGATATTCTGAAAAAGCACAACAAACAAAAACAATAACAACAAGTTCTTCCTGTATAATGATATTACAGCCAAAACATGATAAAGTATTTATGAAAAAAAACTGTTCAGTTTATACAGTGTAAGGGTGACATCGTGGTTGTAGATACAAAACAGCACAAATCACAATTTAATAATTCAAACTTTACCATTACACAGTCAGCAAAGTTCTTCTGACATTGACATTAACCACGTTTTTTACATAAATATTTGCAGTTTTATTGCCGTTGGAAGTAATCTGGAGCTGAATAAAATCTGGCAGTAGAATAACCACTACAACTATTACCACAACTATTGCTACTCCTATTTCTACTTTGATTATAAGGAACCCTTACTTTACTATTACCATACTCTACCCATACCAGAACTTACCTTACCACTATTGCTACCATAACCCTACGCCTACACTACCATGTCCTACCCCTACCTCTACTACTACTACTACTACTGTGATGGAAGTCACATTTTTGACAAACCATAATAATAATTTAAACTGACCCAACACTAGCATCCATGATGTCTGCTGGCGTCGTCATAAACACTCTCAACTTTCACTAAATTTAACGACTCAAAATATGTCTGTTTCATCTCAACACCAACTTTACTTTTCGCCAGTATTCTATTTATTTTATTGTGCATGAAGTAAATTTTAAATTGGTTTTATCTTAGAATACAGGCTACTTCGCTTAGTTCTATGGGTTTACTATCAAAAACGTTCACAGCGGATGGAGGTCCTATCTCGGTTTAAGCAGCAGAAGATTCTGTCATTAACTTTTAGAATGTCATACCAATCTAGCGTCTAATTAGTTAATTATAGCAATGTTAGAAAATGTGGAAATGTTTTTGTTGGTAGATAATAACGATTTTTCATATATTTAATGCATGATTTTTGTGAGGTGTGCAAGTGCGCTTTCGAATAACTGCGCACGCACACTGCCCATACCAAAATAAACCACCTCGAAAACACCCCATCCGATGCAAAGATCTTCAATATACCTCTTACGTAAGCTGAGATCTAACCCATTATGTCCCAAATTTTTTTGCCATGGCAACGAGAGTCGCTCGGGGAAAAATTCGGTTGGCAGCATTCGATGGCCCATTCCCGAGAACCCCCTATTGATGCAAAAATCTTGCAGATATCTCTTACACAGACCGAGTTATAGTCAATTTTGTCCCAAATTTCTTTGCCATGGCAACGGGGGTCGGCAGGGGAAAATTTAAATGACACCATCGGATAGCCTGGGGTTGAAAATAGGGGGGGTAGGTGCAAACAGCGCGCAATTATCTTTTGAGGCCGAGTTACGGCCAATTTTGTCCCACATTTCATTGCCATGGCAATGGGGGTCAATCAGGGGTAAATATAAATGACACCGTTAACTTGGCCGACCCCGAAAACCATACCCTAAAACCAAAATTTACGACTCTATCTTACACATAGCCGGAGTTATGATGGTTTAAAGCATTGTCTAATTTTCCCCACAGGCGCCATTGTAATTTTTCATATTTTTGTGAAAAAATAGGTTAAAATGTAGAATTTAAATTTGTAACCCCCAAAAGATACTTCCTTCCGCGAAACCGCGTCATATGAGTCATTGTGCATTAAAATCAGTTCAGTCGTTTTTTCTGTAGAGGACTGGAAGTGAAAAAGGAAAGGTACAAAAAGTTACGCAAACATTATATTTCTCCTATTCGTGGGGAAGCCCCCCCCCCGTGAACGGATTTTCACCAAATTTTGCACATCAGGAGATATGCCAGACATAATCACCTGTGCAAATTTTGGTGTGAAAAATTAAGGGGCTTGGGATATACGGGGGGGTCAAATTTTGGGTTATCCCATTGAAATGGCTGGTCACCCTTACAACAGTGCTGCACTACCGCGCAGCCTGTGATGGTTGAGAACAAGCAGCAACTTGCCTGAGCCATGATTTCCAATAGTTCGATGGTATGAGACATAAACTGCTCTAGTGCCACTTCACTTAGACCAACATCCTACAACATTACACTACAGTGTACAAAGCATTGTTCCAGTTATGTGCATCATCATTGCATTATACACACAAACTGAATTATTACAGACATTATTTTGAGCTGCGGCAATTAACGATTAATGACGTGATTCATGATCATAAAGTTTTAACATTTCTGATCAACTATTAATAGCAAGGCAACAGCGATTGTTAAGAATGCTCTTGTGAAACAGATACTCGACTGAATACAACCAGACAAAGGAATCAATAGATGTCTTCCACAAATGAGTAGAGTCCACATTTTTCCATGGAAAATTTTGCCAAATTCCATGAGCCAGTTTGCAAAAATTCCACCGCTGACTGCAGCAAAATCGTCCAAATTCTGCGGCCTCCCATTTGTAAGTAAACTGAGCTCTATCCTGTTCGAAAACTTTTCTGAAGAGCCGGCTGGCATAGTGACATTGTGCTGAGTTATGCTAGCAACGTACAAAGAAAACTATGTATCTTCTTCATTTTAAAAAGCAATCTGTCAAGTTGCGTTGCATTTATTTATGATTGTGCCATATTGCGATAGCTATTAGTAGGACTCACAGCTTTTGGCAGTTCAGTTTGATTTTTTTCGAGATGAAAATATGTCATAAAGTCAAAAATCGTACTAATCGCCGGTGAATTTTCCTTTCCTGCAAAATTCCACAAAATTGCGGGAAAATATCAGAATTCCGTGACTCGGCTCAAAATTCAGCAACCCGTGGAAAACTGTGGGCCCTACAAATGAGCTAATATGCATGCCTGAGAATACAACAAAATGTTAACACCAGTAAAAACTTACTCTTCTGCAGAGCCGATCTTTTGGAGCTTTTCCAACCTGCAAAAATACAACCTTAAATATTTTCTCCTTAATATTCCTTCTTACCACCACAGGTGACATACAGGGCAGAATGGCATCAACATGTGGCCCAATTAAGGTCCAAGGTAAAGTAGGATTTCGAACAATTTTATAGTCAGAAAGACTAGATATTGAATGTGAAAATACTCCACTTTTTGCCAAAAATTAACAATGTGTACAAAAGTATTTTTTCAATTTGTGCTAAAAAATTACCTCTAATGGCAAAAATTTTTGGGTCTGAACACTAGTCCACGCAAGACACTACAGCAGACTAAAAGTAAGTAATGTTTGTTACCTTATCCATGAGAAATGCAGCCGAAGACAGTTTCTTAGCAATGAACATGTGCCACATCATTGTAGCAAGTCCTAAGACACAGGTTACAACACTTTCATGACAGAAGTAACAACACAAGTATTTAATTAATTAACATGACTGATAATGACACATTAAAAAATAAGCAACAACAACAACAACCATGTATACATGCAAAAATGCCTGATAAGGTGATGAGCAGGGGCCATATGCATACATAAAGTCTTTCCCTAGCCTTAAGGTCCAGTGGGCAGCGCTGATCTCTGTTTCCTTAGCCCTCAGCGAGACACCAGTTTTACACTGCAAGAATGGATAAGCAGCTAGTGCATCACGTGGTGTGCCTGTTTACGTCCCAGCTTTCGTTGGTATTCATTGTGCCTACCCACACAGGGATGGCCAGGCTGAGCTAACCTGGGTGGCTGGTTACATACCAGGATGGTTTACCCGCCTGCTGACGGTCACCCATCCAAGTACTAACCGGGCTCGGCTTTAACTTTGTTGATGTGACCAATGACATAACCAACTAAGCCAAACCACCAGTCCACCACCTTATGCATAACAGAGCATTAACTTAACTTCCAGACTAAAACTGATTTACTTCAGACACAAAGCTAAGTCGGTAAGCTGCTACTAGCTGCTTGTAGGCTGGCCCAGTTGGACAGATAGTTATTAGCCGACCGACACTGACGTCATTGGCACACACAAACTGGTCATAAATATTGCAGCATGCTCTGCTCTGTGGTTAACATGGACAGAAGTTAGCCCTGAGTGAAGCTTGAATGTCTAGTTGGAAGTCGTTAGTAACATTACCGTGCTGAAGTGACGCATTCTCAACCGCCCGCAGGTAGACAATTGCTTGCTTCAGTGCATACGTCACCTCCGGGTCACGGTTCCATGTGACAACGTACTCCCAAACACAGTTTGACATCAGAGTGTCTGTACTCAGAGTCAATGGAAGCCGACACTGCACGTACTGCAGATGCTCTATAGCAGCAACACATAACAGCAGCAATGTACCGTACTGGGTTTACGGTAGTAGTGTAATGGTTAAAACGTTAAACTTGTGATAGAAAGGTAAAGGTTGTCAATTTGTATAGCGCATCGTCGTGTACGACGTACACCTCTAATGCGCTTTTCGTCACTAACCAGAGCCGTCGATCGCACAGCCGCCGCGTGCAGCCTGCAAACAC